>Ga0302326_10006816_pt1 | contig 25535 bp, 16 predicted proteins | sample Palsa_T0_3_FD_202264 | JGI IMG/M metagenome (GOLD analysis project Ga0302326, IMG submission 202264) | Peat permafrost microbial communities from Stordalen Mire near Abisko, Sweden - Palsa_T0_3 | ecosystem: Environmental > Terrestrial > Soil > Palsa > Peat permafrost | place: Sweden: Abisko... | reverse complement strand
GGAGCCAGAAGGCGGATGCGCTGGTGATCGAGCCTTCGGCCGCGTATCCTTCGGAAGATGCGGTGGTGTATAAGATCCGGTTCGGGAAATCATAGGCCTTTTTTTGGGACTGCGGTGTGGTCGGGGAAAGTATGCATTTTGCATACTTTTTTTGGAGGCAAAAAAATTTTCCGAAAAAATTTTGTTCGGTAAAAAAATTCTCCTAGGTTTGCTTAAACGTTTGAGTGAAGCGTTTCAACTTAATTGTTTGCAGCATGAAGAAAAATGTGTCTTTAAAAGACATCGCGAACCAGGTCGGGGTCTCTGTCTCCCTGGTGTCGTACGTGCTGAACGGCCACGAAAAGAAGATGCGTGTCGGCGAGGAAGTTGCCCGGCAAATCAAGGCCACTGCGGAGAGACTGCACTATCAGCCGAATCAGATCGCTAAAAGCCTTAAATCCAAAAAAAGTCAGACCATCGGCCTCATTGTGGGGGAGATCCATTACCGGTTCACCACGGGGATCGTGCGTGCCATCGAGCTCGAGGCGAAGAAAAACGGTTATACCGTCATTATAGGTAATTCACACGAGGACCTGGGTTCGCTGCGCGAGTTGATCCACGTCCTGATCAACCGGCAGGTAGACGGGCTGATCATCGTCGCGGCGGAGAATGCCGAATCGGAGGTCGAGTACCTGAAGAAGAAAGAAATTCCTTTTGTGCTGATCGACCGGAATTTTCCTTCTGTCGAATCCAATTTCATCGGTATCGACAATTACCGGATCGCCTATCGGGCAGTCGAGTACCTGATCCGGCAAGGCTGCCGGAGGATCGCCTTTGTAAATTACGACACCACTTTTTTCCATCTGAAAGAGCGGAGCCGGGGTTACCTGGATGCACTGAAGGATCACGGGTTGGCGGGCGACGGCACGGTGAGTCCAGACGACGGCGACCGGGGGGCAGGGCATGCGAGTCAGGGAGATCATGCAGATCAAGCGGGTCATAAGTGGCTGCGGGAGATCCGCAAGCCTTTCTATGAGCAGGATGTGGCAGCATCTGTGCGCGAACTGACTTCGCCTGGCATCGGTTGTGATGGGATCTTTTTTGCCACAGATACCCTGGCCATCACAGGGTTGAAAAACCTAATCAGCCTGCAGATCAATATTCCGGAGGACATCGCTTTCATGTCTTTTGACGAGGCCGAAGCCTTTGCGCTGTTCCAGGTGCCAGTGACGCATTACCGACAGCCGCTGGAAGAGATCGGGGTATCGGCCGTGCAGATGCTGCTGGAAGAAATCCAGGACGGAAAGGAAGACAGCCGGGATGCTAAGCCCCAAAAATGGCGACAGATCTACCTGGATTCCACTCTGGTGGTTGGAAAATCCTGCGGGGAGTAGGGCAATTTTTTTGACCAGGTGCTCAAACGATAAAGCAAATGAGGAGCAGCGGGGCTGGCTGAGAGCGACGACGTAGTGAAGGGCATGCGGGCCGGTTAAGAGAAAGTGAAGAACATTCTAAACATTGCTATATGAAATACAAGACGATGCTTGCTGTGCGGCCGCCATGAGGTTGTTTCCGGCGGGTTCTCCCAGCTATTAAATTTTACTGCGATTTATCTTCTATTTTAACCTTCAAACTAAGTTTATGAGGCTCTTTATATTGACGTCTCTGACTGCGGTTATCTTCTTATTTAACAGTGTCGTATATGCGCAGCAAAAGACGCTCAGCGGTACTGTAACGGATGCTATAACTCATGCGCCTCTTCCCGGCGCGACGGTCACTGTCCAAGGAAAATCTGTGCTTACGGATGCCAACGGTAAGTTCACTATACCGTTCACTCCCGGCTCTCCCATCACTTTCTCCTATGTAGGCTATGATCCACAAACCTTTAAGCCAACTCAATCCACCGATGCATTCGTTGTCGGGCTGCTGACCGGTCAGGCGGGCCTCGACCAGGTTGTCGTCACGGGATACCAGACGCAACGGAAGGTAGACCTGACCGGGTCGGTGGCGGTTGTCAATCTCAACGATATCAAGGATATTCCCAACAGCAACCCCATCCAGGCGCTGCAGGGTCGTGTGCCGGGCCTGTATGTGACGACAGACGGAGATCCGGGGGCTGCCAACAACACCATTGCTGTCCGGGGTTTTAATACACTGGGCTTTACGGCTCCGCTGTATGTTATCGACGGGGTGCCGACGATATTGCCCTCGGTCTTCCAGAGCCTCGATCCGAATTCCATACAGACGATACAGGTGCTGAAGGATGCCAGCGCAGAGACCATTTATGGTTCGCGGGCATCCAACGGAGTCATCATCGTGACGACGAAGCAGGGGGCGAAGGGCAAGGTCAAGATGCAGTTCAACAATAACTTTACGCTGGAGCAGTTTGCGACTAAGGAGCCGGTACTCAGTACACTGGGCTATGGCCGGGCTATCTGGCAGGCGGCGATCAATGACGGGACGAGTCCGGCTGCCGCCACCGGCTTATTCACCTATACGCAGCATACAGGCCCTAACGGCCAACCGGTGCTGGACCAGATAACGCCGTTGCAATACCTGGGCGGCGACAGTACAGAGCCATCAGCGAATACGGACTGGCAGAAACAGGTCTATAAGACTGGGTTTGTTGTCAGTAATGATCTGCTGATCACGGCGGGTACGGAACACAGCACGTTGCTGCTGGACTTCAATTACCTGGATAACAGTTCGATCCTGCGTTACAACCCGTACAGACGCTATGGCGCGCGCGTGAATGCCGCTACCAGCCTGTTCGGCGATAAGCTGAAGATCGGCAACAACCTGCAATTCTTTCAGCAGACGGAGACGCCGGTCCCCAGCGATCTTGGCGGCGCCTCGGTGCTGTATGATTCGAAATTCGTTTCGCCGCTGATCCCTGTATATACTACGACAGGGTCATTTGCGGGTCCGCAGGGGTCTGGCTTTTCAGACCGCGACAACCCCGTGTTAACGTTGTTTAATAACCGATGGAACACGAACCGGGAATATAATATTTTCGGCAACCTGTATGGTGAGCTTACGCCGGTCAAGAACCTGGAGATCCGCAGCAGTTTCGGCTATACCTACGACAATATTGCCGACCGGCTGATCCTGCCGGAGTATTCCTCCGGGTTTATTTCCCGGACAGTGAACAGCCTGACGATCACGGGGAATCATGAGCTGGACCTGACCTGGTCGAATACGGTTAACTACCATCTGCATTTCGGGAAGAGCCGGCTGGACATCCTGGGGGGCATGGAAGCGATTACACGCAGCTATGTGACGCAGCAGGATTATAAACAGGGTTTTGCGTTGCAGAACAACAACTATTTCCAGCTCAGTTCCGGAACGGGCATCACGACGACCAATGGCACCACGACAGGTGACAGGCTGCTGTCTTATTTCGGCAAGCTGAACTATTCCTGGTCAGACAGGTGGCTGGCTTCGGTTACCCTGCGGGATGATGGCAGCTCGCGATTTGGCGTCAACAACCGGTATGGTCTTTTTCCTGCCGCCAGTATCGGCTGGAGGGTCAATAACGAGTCGTTTATGAAGGGTATCGACTGGATCTCCGACCTGAAACTCCGGACGGGCTATGGCGTGACAGGTAACCAGGAGATAGGGGATGAAGCCAGCCTTGCGTTATACCAGACCAACTATGGGACCATCGGGGAAACGGGCTCGAATCAAAATACGGGGCAGTTCGCCAACAACGGTACCGCCTATGATCTCAACGGTGCGGGCACGGGTAACCTGCCGTCGGGCTACGTGCAGGTACAGGCTGCCAACCCTAACCTGAAATGGGAGTCCACCACGGAATACAATGAGGGAGTAGATTTTGCTTTCCTCAACAATACGATCTTCGGGTCATTCGACTATTTCAGCCGCAAGACGACGAACATCCTGATCCAGCCGCCTTATGCCGGGATCCTGGGGGAGGGTGAGACGCAGTGGGTCAATGGCGCGACTAAATCCAATAAGGGCTGGGAGCTGTCGCTGGGCTATCAGAACCATGCGGGCAAGCTGAGTTATTCTATCAACGGCAATTTATTCTCCTTCCATGACAAGATCACTTATCTGCCGTCGACGGTCGTGGCTGCTTATCCGGGTAATGTGCAGAAAACGATCCTGGGTCACAGTGCCTTTTCGGAGTTCGGCTACCAGGTCCAGGGCATCTACCAAAGTCAGCAGGATATCGCCAGCCATGCGTACCAGGTGGGTGCTGGTCCCGGAAGGCTGATGTATAAGGACCTGAACGGCAATGATACGATAGATGCGCTGGATCAGACCTGGCTGGGGACAGCACTGCCCAAGCTCAACTATGGTGTGCAAATCGCGTTGGGTTATGGTGACTGGAGTTTCAGCATGTTCCTGCAGGGGATAGCCGGCGGCGTAGAAACGAATAACAACAAGGAGAATACGGATTTTCTGGGATTGAACCCCGGCGTGAATATCGGTCAACGTGCATTGGGCGCGTGGACGGCGACTAATACCAAATCGAGCATCCCGGCTTTGTCGCTGGTGGATAATAATGATGAGGAACGATTTTCGTCCTATTATGTGGAGAGCTCTTCCTACATGAAGATCCGGAATGCGCAAATCGGCTATACGATACCGAAGAAGACTGTCGAGGGGCTGAAGGCTTTCGACGGGATCAAGGTGTATATCATGGGCGAGAATTTAGTCACCTTTTACAAAAAAAATGGGGCCAATGCGTTCAGCGACAAGGACCCGGAGAACCCGGGAGGCAATTTCCCCATTCCGCGTAAGTTCACGGCGGGTATCAATCTTTCCTTTTAATTTTCAAAATGACTTCATATGAAAATGAGTATTAAAATCGCTGTGGCCGCCCTGCTGATCAGCGTGGGCATCAACTCCTGCAGCAAGAATTTCCTGAATTATACGCCGAATGGGACGGTGACGGCGAGTGACCTGATTTCGCCGACTGCCGCGGATGCCCTGGTAACTGCGGCCTATGCGGCATTGGGTAATGACGACTGGGAAAATTCAGTGAGCAGCATGTGGGTATGGGGCAGCATCCGGACGGATGAAGCCTTTAAAGGCGGCGGAGCCATTACGGATAACGGCCAGTTCAACCAGTATGAGCAATACAACCTGATCACCACCGACATGCCGAGCAATGACCTGGAGTGGGTGACCATCTTTGCCGGGATATCGAGGGCCAACAAGGCGTTGCGGGCTATAGACGCTCAGACGGTGGCGGCGTATCCGAACAAGGTACAGCGGACGGCCGAATGCCGGTTCCTGCGTGGCCACTTTTATTTCCTGCTGAAGGAGATGTTCAAGAATATCCCGTATGCAACTGAGGCGATCTCGGACGACAGCCTGCCGTTGGTATCCAACGTGATGGATAATGATTCTTCGTGGGAGAATATCGCTCAGGACTTTTTGTTCGCGGCGCAGAACCTGCCGGCGACACAGACGCAGATTGGACGGGCCAGCAAGTATGCGGCATTTGCCTATCTCGCGAAAGTGCGGTTATACCAGGCCTATGAGCAGGATGCCAACAACCAGGTTACGAGCATCAATACGCAGCACCTGAACGATGTGGTATCCTATACCGACAGCGTGATCAATTCGGGGATGTATCATCTCTCGGCAGACTATGCGGACAACTTCACCTATTCCGGTGAGAACGGACCGGAGTCGGTCTTTGCGATCCAGTTCTCCATTAATGACGGCACGCAGATCGGGCGTGTGGATATGGCGGATGCGGTGAACTACAGCATAGCGAGCCAGTATGGCTGCTGCAGCTTTCATTTGCCCAGCCAGAATATGGTCAATGCTTTCAAGACCGATGGGAACGGCCTGCCTGAGTTCGGGTATTTCAATGATACGTCGCTGTTGGTGCAGCAGGATTTTTTGACGAATGGCATCGATCCGCGGCTCGACCATACGTGTGCGATCCCGGGGCATCCGTTCAAGTACCAGCCTTCTATCATTTTCGATTCCAGCTGGGTGCGCTTGCCTCAGGTTTACGGCTATCATGACAACATGAAGGAGATTCAGCCGGCGACGTGCAGCTGTCTGGAAAAGGTGGGGCCTTTCTTTGGCAGTTCGAAGAATATCGATATTCTCCGGTATGATGATGTGCTGTTGTGGCAGGCGGAAGCGTATATTCAGCTGGGGCAGGAAAATTCAGCGCTGCCGCTGATCAACCAGCTGCGGACACGGGCGGCGAACAGTACGACGCAGACGCGGTTTTCGGATGGGACAGCGCCTTCGAATTACCGGATCAACACGTATCAGCCGGGGACAAATTGCACCTGGACACAGGCATATGCGCTCCAGGCGTTGCAGTTCGAGCGGCGGATGGAGTTCGGCATGGAAGGAACACGCTTTTTCGACCTGGTAAGATGGGGGGTTGCCGCGTCGACGCTGAATAATTTTATTTCCGTTGAAAAGACCCGATATAATTTCCTGGCTAATGCCAACTTTACGCAGGGCAGAGATGAGTATCTTCCCATACCGCAGACGGAGATCAACCTGACGCATGGGTTGTATCAGCAGAATGCGGGGTGGTAGAGCGGGTGGAGACGCGACCGGGTGTGGGTGGCGGCCGGAAGAGAGGCGCGAGGGATCTTTAAATATCAGAATCATGAAAAAGATCATTTTTGTTTTGCTGTTGCTGGCGGCGGTTTTTCGGGGCGAGGCGCAGTTGGGCGTGCACTATGATCCGACGGTGCAGGCTAAGGACGGCATCCAATACTTTAAGCCGGTGGGGAATTTGTTTGTGGGGGATTGTATTCCTTTTTATCACGATGGCACCTACTACCTCTACTGGCTGCTGGATTCGGCGCATCATGCGGCGTTGGGCGGACTGGGGGGCCATCAGTGGGCGCTAAGCACCTCTACCGATCTGAAGACCTGGAAGCATTATCCTCTCGTATTGGGGATTGACGAGAGCTGGGAGAAGTCCATCTGTACCGGGAGTGTGGTGTTTGATAAGGGCAAATTCTATGCTTTTTATGCGACGCGACTGATCGATGCCAATGGCAAGGTGAATGAGCAGCTGAGCTATGCCATCAGCGATGACGGCATTCATTTTGTCAAGCAAAAGCCTAACCCTTTCTACACTTCTGCCCCAGGGTACAACAAGCGTAATTTCCGCGATCCGAAGGTCGTCGTCGATGCGGATGGGGTCTTTCACCTGTTCGTAGCATCGGCATGGGAGTCGGCACCTACGGCAGACAAGGGCGCGCTGGTGCACCTGACATCGAAGGACCTGAAGACCTGGACGGTATTGAGTCCGTTGATCTACGGGCAGGGAGATGTGCCGGAGTGTCCGGATTATTTTCTGTGGAATGGGTGGTATTATATAATCTATGGACGTGGCGGGAATACGTACTACTTAAAATCGCGCCACCCATACGGTCCCTGGGAGTACCCGCGATACCAGACGTTGAATGAAGACTGGGTGAATGTGGCGAAGACGGCGGAGTTCACGCATGGGCGGCGGGTCGTGGCTGGATGGGTACCGAACAGAAAGGGCGGTGTGGACAACGGGCGCGAGATCTTCGGAGGGAATATCGTTCTGCGCGAGTTGAGCCAGGAGGCTGATGGGACGCTGAATACTTTCTGGCCGGCGGAGGTGATCCCGGCTGTTGGCGCGTCGGTGCAGCCGACTGCCGTCTATGATAGTTTGATTATGCGGCATGCGGCGGACAGCTATACCATCCGGTCGGCCGGTGGCCTGGATGCGGTTTTTTTCCGGGATGTTCCTGCCGATTGCAAGATCACATTCGATGCCGATCCCAGGGGCCTGCCCGAGGAATATGGATGTTTTTTGCGGGCGGACTCCAATGCCGCCCATGGTTACCGGTTGAGCTTTTCGCCTGACAATAAAACCGTTGCGCTTGCCGAGACCAGTATTACGGCGGTGGATGGGTTGGATAAGAAGGTTCGGGTGCAGATCATCATGAAAGGGGATATTATCGACGTATGCGTGGGTAACAAGCGGTGTATCGATGACCGGCTGTATGAGCAGAAGGGGGCGAGTCTTGGATTTTATGCCAAGCATGGCACGGTAGATTTCGGTTCCATCAGGATAGAGCCGCTGACCCATTGATGGGAAGCCGCAGGCCAGTTGAGGCGACACTGGCGGAATGACGTGACGCCGGCGGAATTTGAATTGATCAACTTTAATTGAATCGTTATGCTATTAGGCATAGATATCGGGGGGACCAAATGCGCAGTCATCCTTGGAGAGAGAAAAGACGATGCGCATATCGCGATATTGGAAAAGCAGGTTATTCCTACCGATCAACCTGTTTTTGAGATGATCGAGGCGTTGTTTGTGCTGGCCGAAGAGATGCTGCAACGCAATGCCGTGGATAAAGCAGGGCTGGAGGGGATAGGGATTTCCTGTGGCGGCCCGCTGAGCAGTAAGCGGGGCATGATCCTGTCACCGCCCAATCTGCCGGGGTGGGACAATATCCGGATCGTGGAGATAACAGAGCGGCGGTTTGGGGTGCGAACGATCCTGCAGAATGATGCCAATGCCTGTGCAATGGCCGAATGGAAATTTGGTGCGGGGAGGGGTTACAACAATGTGATCTTTCTTACATTCGGTACCGGGATGGGGGCAGGCCTCATCCTCGATGGCCGGTTGTATTCAGGGACGTCGGACCTGGCGGGTGAGGTTGGTCACCTCCGGCTGGCGGACATGGGCCCGGTGGGATTCGGCAAGGCTGGGTCTTTTGAAGGCTATTGCAGCGGAGGGGGGATTGCGCAACTGGCGCAGATCATGGTGAGGGAGAAGCTGCAGATGGGGGAAAAGGTATCGTTTTGTTCTTCGTTGGCGGAATTGCCCTCTTTGACGGCGAAGGCGGTGGCGGAAGCTGCGTATGCGGGGGATGAGCTGGCGGTCGCCATCTACAAGACCTGCGGTCAGTTTTTGGGGAAGGGCCTGTCGCTGCTGATCGATATCCTGAATCCGGAGGTGATTATCATGGGTAGTATTTACGGCCGGGCGGGGTCGCTGCTGGAAGCGGACATGCAGGAGGTTATCCGGCGCGAAACATTGGAGGATTCGCGTTCGGTGTGCACGATGGTGCCGGCGGAGTTGGGGGAAAATATCGGGGATATGGCTGCACTAACGCTGGCGGACATATGCAGGGGCGAATAAATTTAAAAAAAGAACATGGAGAATATTATTCGGGTCCGAATGGTCTTATTATTTTGTTTTATGCTTGGTGGGACTGTGTGGGCGCAGGTCGGGAAGGCGCCGGCGTATCCGTTGATCGTGCACAATCCTTATTTCAGTATCTGGTCTTTTACAGATCGGTTGAATGCGTCGGATACGAGGCATTGGACCGGCAGGGAGCAGCCGATATATGGGGTGGTGCAGGTGGATGGGCGGCTGTACCGTTTTATGGGGGCAGGCCCGAGTGACGATGCAGTCAGGCAATTGAGCGTGGAGGTCAAGGCGACGCAGACAATCTACCGGTTCCGATGCGGGGCCGTGGATCTGGAGGTAACGTTTACGTCGCCCTTGCTGATTGGGGATCTGGCCTTATTGGCGCGGCCTGTGTCCTATGTCAGTTTTGCGGTGCGGGCGGCGGATGGCGGTCAGCATGTTGTGAATCTGTCGCTGGAGGTGTCGACCAATCTGGCGGTGAATGTGAATGCTCAGCGGGTGACGGCGCAGCAGTACTCGTCGGGCAAGCTGGAACTGCTGAAAGCGGGAACGGTGGAGCAACCGGTGCTGGCGAGGAAGGGTGACGACGTGCGGATCGACTGGGGGTATGTGTATGTGGCGGCGCCGCTTGACAAGGGGACGGAGCAGAAGGTGATTGATTTGGCGGGGGTTCCGGGTGCGATGGCGACGACCGGGGCGATGGGCGCTGATGTGAGCAGGCTGCGAACGCACATGACGTTGGGGAAGGTAGGGACTAAGGCGGTGGAAAGGATGGTTATGATAGGCTATGACGAGGGGGATGCGATCCAGTACTTTCACACGAATTTGAAAGCCTGGTGGGCATTGGAGCCGGGGATGACCATGGAGAAGCTCCTGCAGCGGGCATATGATGAATATCCGGAGATCCGCCGGAAATGCGAGGCGGAGAATGATACGATATATCGGGATGCAGTACAGGCGGGTGGCGAGACGTATGCCCGACTGTGTGTGCTGGCCTATCGGCAATGCCTGGCGGCGCATTCCCTGGTGAAAAGCCCGCAGGGTGATATTTTGTGGTTGTCGAAGGAAAATTTCAGCAACGGGTCGATTAATACGGTGGATGTGACTTATCCTTCAGCTCCGTTAATGTTGTGCTACAATCCGGCGTTGGTAGAAGGCATGCTGAACGGCATTTTCTACTACAGCGAGAGCGGGAAATGGGCGAAGCCTTTTGCGGCGCATGATCTGGGTACCTATCCTCTGGCCAACGGGCAGACGTATGGGGAGGATATGCCCGTCGAGGAATGCGGCAATATGATCATTCTTACAGCGGCTGTCGTGAAGGCAGAGAACAGTGTGGACTATGCGCGGAAGCACTGGGAGACGTTGAGTACCTGGGTGCGCTATCTGGCTGTTAATGGATTTGATCCGACCAATCAGCTGTGTACGGATGATTTTGCCGGTCACCTGGCGAGGAATGCCAATCTTTCGGTGAAGGCCATCGTGGCTATAGGGTGTTATGCGCGGCTGGCGGAGCTAATGGGGGAAAAGGATACGGCTGCGAGCTACCGGGCGATAGCTGTTTCGATGGCACAGCGGTGGCCGCAGATGGACGATGCCGGCGATCATTATGCACTGACTTTTGATAACAAAGATACCTGGAGCCAGAAATACAACCTCGTATGGGACAAGATCATGGGGCTGGGATTGTTTTCGCCCGAGGTTTATCATAAGGAGCTGGCGTATTACCTGACAAAGCAGCAGACCTTCGGGCTGCCGTTGGACAGCCGAAAGACCTATACGAAATCCGACTGGGTGTTATGGACGTCGGCACTGGCTGATGACCATGCTACTTTCGAGGCGTTGATCGATCCGATCTATAAATATGCGGTGGAGACGCCAACGAGGGTTCCTTTGAGTGACTGGCATGAGACGACCGATGGGAGGCAGCGCGGTTTCCAGGCGAGGAGCGTAGTGGGAGGATATTTTATTGAAGTTTTAAAAGATAAATGGAAATGAGGTTTATTACCTGCGCTGTGGCGCTCTGGCTTTTGTCGGCGCATCCGGGTTTCGGGCAGGCGCAGGTGCTGCCGGATTTTACTTTTTACCGGGCGGACGGGCAGGCTTTCGGGCGGAAGGATGTGGTGGCGGGAAAGCCGGTGTTGTTCGTGTTGTTCGATCCGACCTGTCCGCATTGTCAGCGGGCAGTCCGGCATATCGGGGAGCAATATGCATCCTTTAGCAAGGCGGAGATCTGCCTGGTGTCCATGGAGAAGTGGACTGCCATCAACGGATTTGTGACGACATATGGGGGTGCGTTAAGGGGGCGCCCCAACGTGGTGGTGTTGCGGGATTCTGTGGGCGAGTTTATCGGGAAATTCAAGCCGATGAAATTTCCGGCGATGATGTTGTTTTCGCGGGATGGGAGATTGGTGGATTATGAGGATAATGAGAATACGGTGTTCAGGTTGGTGAAGTTGATGCCGGCGGCGGGGGGATGATCACCTCTCCCAGATCGACTTCATTTCATACACCTGCAGGGACAGGATGGCCGGGCCGTATTTTTCTCCATCGAATTCGAGGCTGTTGTCGTTGGTTTTGGGCGGCAGCTGGAGGATGATATAGCGCTGTCCTTTATTGATGAATATCTCTGCGACCGTTTTATCGAGAAGGATCTCTATTTCGTTCGCGCCGGGCGGGAGGTCCGTAGCGGCGAGATCGAGGAGCGCGTTGCCCTGGTAGCGCAGATGGAGGTTGTTGCCTGCGGGAAGGGTAACGGTCATCCTGATGTGCAGGGGACCGGGGTGGATCGCGGCCAGCTGTTGATTAGCCTGTTGGGCGGTCAGATCAGACCAGCTATGCGCGTTCTGATGGAGGTGGTCGATCTCGCCGATGGGGTTGGCCCGGAGCCGGATGCCCTCATCGGTTGTGTGCAGGGTGAATTCGGTTGGAAACAATATCATTTGGCTGAAGGGCATGCCGGGATGAAAGATCCTGCCCCAGGCCATTTGCACGACGCGGCTGTCGGGCATATTGGAAAAGCTCTCTGCCGCATAGAGGCAATCTTCTCCTCTCTTGTTCTTTCCTTCGGCATAGCGAAGTTTCGGCGTTTCGGGGGTGAAGGTTTTGCCGTCGAAGCTGCCGATCATGTATTCACTGGACCCGCCATGGATCACCCATTTTTTTGTCTTTGTATCGCCGTCGACGGGCAGCTCGAAAAAGTCCGGGCATTCCCAAAGGCCGGGGACATGGCTTTTCCTCGTCCAGTGCCGCATGTCGGTGGAATTGAAGAAGGACATACCGTCTTTCTCGAACAGCAGCATCACCCAGGTGCGGGCAGGCTCGTACCAAAATACTTTTGGGTCCCGGGTAGAAGTCGTGCCCAGTTCCCAGTCACTATTGATGACGGGGTTGCCGCTGTAATGCTGAAAAGTTTTACCGCTGTCCGTGCTATAGGCGATGCATTGTACTTCCTGGTCCGAGACCCGGTCGAAGCAGGCATAATAGAGGACGAGGGCGTTCTTACCCCAGCCGCCATCGTTATTCCTGTCAACGACGGCCGTACCCGACCAGGGAGAGCCGAGGCTATCGTTGATAAGGGCGGGATCGAGCTCCTGCCAGTGCAGCAGGTCTGTGCTGACGGCATGGCCCCAGTACATGAAGCCGGTATTCCAGATAAGCCCGAAGGGGAAGGATTGCCAGAAAAGGTGGTACTGTCCATTGTACCAGATGGGACCGTTGATGTCATTGTTCCACCCGCGTTGGACGGTAAAATGAAACTGCGGGCGGTTGCTCTCTTTATAGAGACTATCGGCGCCGTTGATCCGGTCGTCCTGGTAGATACGCCGGAGGGCCTTCTGGCTGACCATTCCGCTGAGGGTGATCTTTTGCCCTTTAAAGGCCGACACGTCGATATAAATCCAATAGCCGATGGTGTCTTCGGCGAGTTGCAGAGGCAATTCGCGTTGGAGTTTGCCTCCGGCGTGCAGCTCGATGACCTTCATCCGGGCCTGGTGGCCGATCGGGATATTGAGGTAATGCCGCATTACCCTGAGGTCGACCTGTTGTTGGGCATGGGCCATAGTGCCAGCAACGATCAGTAAAAGTGACAGCAGTTTCTTCATATTGATAGCTTTTTAATGTCTGAAAAAATAGATGTTTCCCGATCCTGCCATCTTTTCAGATAAATATACACCTGTTCGGCAAAGCCGTTTAAAAAATTCAGATCGGTGCCCCACAGGCGGACGTCCTCCAGTACGTTACGTACCAGCGTGCGGCCCGAATACTTGCTCCACATTCGGTGCATATCTACCGCATAATCATCGATCACCCTATATTCGCGACCAAAACTTACTCCTTTGTAGTTCCCTTCGCCATCTGTCTCCGTGTGCATGAACAGGATATAGGCCGCAAAGCTCAGCGCCAGCCGGGTGGATACGAACCCATATTTGTCATAATGCTGGCGGATGACCGGCACGGCCCTGATCCTGAGCTTGCTGGTATCCTGGACGCAGATGCTCAGCCATTCAAACCCGATATAAGGGTTGCGATAGCGCTGGAGTACGCTGAGGCCAAAGGCCTCGGCCTCCCCCGGTGTTATATCGGCGGTATCCACAATCGACATGGCTATATCCTCTAGAATCAGGTCCTCCATATAACGATTGAAGTTGCTATTGTCCATCGCCTCCCTGACAGTCCCGAAGTTGCAAAGATACCCTACGGCGCAGGACAGGTTATGGGAAGCATTCAGCAGCCGGAGTTTCAGTTCGCGGAATTTGCTAATGTCCGGGACCACGTGGATGCCGGGATCGGCGCCGCTGAAAGAGAGCAGTTCTTTGGTCCGGGGCCGATCTGTTTCGATGGCCCACAGGCCGTATGTCTCGGCCATGACCATGGCCCGGTCCTCATAGCCCAGCAATGACTCTAACTGCCGATGCTCTTCAGCAGGAGGTTTGCCGGGGACGATCCGGTCGACCAGGGTGCTGCAGAAATCGTTTGCTGTATTAAGCCAGCGGACAAAGTCTTCCGGCAGGCCATTGGACTGGGCCATATCATTGACGATCCGGTTGAGCAGGGTTCCATTGCCTGGTATGAGCTCGGTGGGTAAGATCACCAGTCCGCTTTCCTCGCTGCCGTTGAAAGCCTCATATCTTTTGCGAAGAAAGGCAAGCAATTTTCCCGGAAAGGAGTTGGGGGGTGATGCGTCTATCTTCTCGTCGAGCTGGAGCATGATCCCATTTTCCGTGGTGTTGGATATGATAACGGTCAGTTCCGGGTTGGCGGCGCAGGTAAGTACATCGGCCCATTGTGTCCTGGCGTCGAGGGTACGACTAATGGCCGCGCAGACACGTTTGTCTTCCAGGTGCGTTTCGCCGTCGACGCTTTTCATGATCAGGGTGTACAAACCATCCTGGTCGCTGAGATCACTGACGTCGCCGACTTGTGTGCTTTTAACCATGACGATGCGGCCGTTGAACAATCCCACATGATTGGCCTTATCGATATAATAATCGATGAGTCCCCGGACAAAGACGCCCGTCCCGAATTGCAACACCTTTTCGGGCAGATCGAAGACGGCGGGATTTGGGAGGCTGACCTCCGATCCGGGGCTGGTGGCGGGGTGAAGGATTGATATTTGAGCGAGGGTATTTTTTGAGAGTCTCATGGTGATTAATTTTCGGCTACGTCGATCATGACTTTGACAGCTTGATCGGAATGGCTTTCGATGAACTTGTAGGCATCGTGGTATTGTTCGAAAGGGAAGTGATGCGTGATCAGCGGCTGTGTTTTGATAATGCCTTTCGCGACCATTTCTACAGCCTCGATATAATCTTCATGACGATACATCATGCTGCCCAGGACGTTCAGTTCGTGCTCACCAAGGAAGCCCATATTAACGACCGGGTTTTTGACATAGACGCCGATGATGACGACCGTGCCGCCATTTTCAACGCCAGCGATCATGTCCGTCAGTGCCGATTGAACGCCGGCGGCCTCAAAGCCGACCTGAAAACCTTCGCTTCCGAATACACGCTGTACCGCGGCTGCAAAATTTTCTTTGGACAGGTTCGCGGTCGCGTGGATACCGCATTGCGTTGCGATTTGGAGCTTGCTGTCCACGAGATCTGTGATCAGCACTTTTTTGGCGCCACGGGCTACGGCAAACTGTGCTACAAGATTGCCGATCGTGCCTGCGCCGGTGACGACGACGTTTTTTCCTTCCAGGCTTCCCGGGCGGCGGGTAGAATGGGCGCCGACGGCGATGGGTTCAATCATGGCCACCTGGTCGTAGGTCACGCTGTCGGGGATGTGTACGGCACGGTCCTCAGGGATGATAAAATATTCCTGGGCGCTGCCTTCGGGCCCGGCGCAGCCTTCTACGCGGAGGTTCTGGCAGACGTTATACTGGCCTTTGCGGCAGGGGGCGCATTGGCCGCAGACGAGATGGGGGCGGGCAGTGGCTTTCATGCCCGGGCTGAATTCGGTAACTGCCGAACCGACGCGGACGATCTCACCGCCGTATTCGTGGCCCTGGACCATGGGATAGGTGTTGGCGAAGGGGTGCTTGCCGTAGTACATATGGACATCCGACCCACAGACGCCGACGCGATGGATTTTCAGCAGAAGCTCGTTGGGTTGGAGCTCGCGGGGGGGGGGCACATCGCGGAGAATGACGTGGTAGGGTTCCGTCAGGACTGCTTGTCGCATATAATAATATTTTGGATGAGTTAATTAGTTGTCGGATACATCTTAATTGTCCGAGACGTCGATCATCACCTTAAGAGATTTGTGACCTTCTTTTTCAATGAAATGATAGGCGTCGAGGTATTGGTCGAACGGGAAATGGCTGGTGATCAGCGGTGTCGTTTGGATACGACCCTCTGCGATGAAGCGGACCGCTTCTTCGTAATCTTCATGGCGGTACATCATACTGCCCAGCACATTGAGTTCATGTTCACCCAGGAAGCCCATGTTGACGACGGGGTTCTCTTCGAAGACGCCGACGATGATGACCGTGCCCCCGTTTTCCACGCCGGCGATGAGGTCCGTCACGGCGCCCTGGACGCCGGCGGCTTCGATGCCTACCTGGAATCCTTCTGTGCCGAAGACCCTTTTGACGGCGTCGGCGAAGGGTTCTGTGGACAGGTTCGCGGTCTCGGCGATGCCGCATTTGCGGGCTACGGAAAGACGGAAATCGCTCTTAGCCGTGGTCACCAATACTTTTTTCGCACCCCTGGCGATAGCGAATTGCGCGATCAGGTTGCCGATCGTACCCGATCCGGCTACGACCACATTCTTTCCGTGCAGATCGCCGGCGCGCCTTGTGGAGTGTGCACCTACTGCTGCGGGTTCGATCAGGGCCGCCTGTTCATAGGTGACGGAATCCGGTACGGCGACTATGCGGTCTTCGGTCACTACGAAATAGTCCTGTGCGGAACCGTTAGCGACGAAGCCCTGGACGGTGAGGTTCTGGCAGACATTGTATTGTCCGCGAAGGCAGGGGGCACATTTACCGCAGACCACCTGGGGGCGGGCGGTGGCTTTCATGCCCGGGCGGACTGTCGTCACGGCTGAACCGATTTGCACGACTTCCCCGCTGTATTCGTGTCCCTGGATGACCGGATATTTCGTCACGAAGGGATGTTTGCCATGGAAAACGTGAATGTCCGATCCGCATACGCCGATGCGATGGATGCGAAGGAGGATCTCGTTGGGCTTTAGCGGCGGCGGCATAGGGATTTCGCGGATCTCGATGTCGCCGGGTGTGGTTAGAACTGCTTGTCTCATTTGATGTACGATTTTATTGGTGATGATTTTTTTGTGTGCTACAGGCTTCTCGGGCTTCCGCCGGCTCGCCAGTGGGCTTCGATCTCTTCCAGCGATTTGCCTTTGGTTTCGGGGATATAAAAGTAGCCCCAGCACAGGCCGATGATGCAGACCGCGCTATAGATCCAGAAGGTGCCTGCGACGCCGATGCCGTTGACCATTCTGAGGAAGGTAAAGGCGATAATGGCGTTGAATCCCCAATGCGAGAGGCTGCCGATACTCATACCAAGGCCCCTGACGTTTATGGGATAGATTTCAGAGATAAGCAGCCAGCCCAGCGGCGAGAGGCTGATATTGATAAAGAAGATGAAGCAGATGATACTAAGGACCGAGAGGTAGATGAGGCTGCTGCCCAGTCTGTCTTTGAGGAAGAAGCAGAGGCCGGCCAGCGCCAGCGAGGGGATCATGCCATAGATGCCGATCATGTATAGCTTTCTCCTGCCTGCTTTATCCAGGAAGAAGACTGAGACACCGCAGGCGAGGACGTTAACGATGCCGATGACGATAGCCGGGAGGATCGAGGCTGCATTACCCGTGATCCCCGCCATTTTGAAAATGATCGGGGAATAGTAGATAATCGTGTTCACGCCCGAGAACTGCTGGAAGAAGAAGATGCCGACCGTGATGATCAGGGCGGGGCGCAGCCAGGGCTGGAGGATTCCGTTGCTAGCTTTGGGAGCGTGTCGTTCTGCGGCGAGGTCCGCCTCGATTTCGCGGAAGGTTTTCTCTGCCGACTCCGGGGACTCCATACTGGCGAGTACTTTTTTTCCTTCTGCATAGCGGTTTTTGCTGATGAGCCAGCGGGAGGTCTCCGGGAGAAAGATCATGCCGGTGAGCAGAACGATGCTCGGTACGACCCCGATGAGAAACATGGGGCGCCAGGAGGCTGGGTTCGCGTTATTCGAAAAAAGATAATCGGTGATATAGGAGGCAAGGAGTCCGATGGTGATCATGAGTTGGTTGAGGGTGACCAGCGTACCGCGGTGAGCGGCGGGAGAGATTTCGGCGATGTACATCGGCACGACGTAGGAGGTGATACCGATGGCGATGCCTACCAGGACGCGCATGGCGATGAGCATCTGGCTGGAGGTGGCGTATGCGCAACCTAGAGCGCCGGCGGCAAAGATGATGGCATTGATGATGATCATTTTCCGGCGGCCCAGGTAGTCCGATAATTTTCCGCTGCAGATAGCGCCGATGACGGCTCCGAAGAGGACGGCGGTGGTGAGCAGTGCGAGGGTATGGTCGCTGAGGGCCCAGTCGTCTTTCAGGGACGGTAGTGCGCCGGAGATGACGCCGGTGTCGAATCCAAAGAGAAGGCCGCCGGTGGCGGCGATGAGGGCGATGAGAATGACGCGGGAGTTCATATGGCTTTTTTGTTTAATCGTTTAAGCAAATTGGATCAAAAAAAAGGGTTAGGTTTCTCCACAGGATTTTCCGATGATGAATTCCGTTCCGAGGAACAGCTTCTTTTTTGTTTTAGGGTGTTGCATGGTATCGATCAGCGTGTCGACGGCGATCCTGCCAATATCGGCGAGGGGCTGGCGGCCACGGGTGATCGGACAGTAAAAGAGTTCGAATGCCTCGGATTCGTCGAAACTGACAATGCCCAGTCTTTCGGGCACGGGTATGTGGAGCGCATTGATATGGCGGAGGCCTTCTACAGCGAGGGTATCGGTGGCGAAGAAGATCGAGTCGCAGGCCGGGGAGAGGGCGAGGAGGTCGTCCAGGGCGTGTTTGACTTCGTCCGTTACCCTGTCGGTAAGGCCATCGGCCGGCTGGCGGCCGGTGATCTCTTTGATGAGTGCGGGGTCCGGGGATAGTCCGGCTTCCGCCAGGGCGGAGAGGTAGCCGTTTTTACGGTCTGCCAGGTTTAAGAGACCGGATTGATACGATACAAACGCAATTCTTTTGTGGCCGGTCCTCGCGAGGTGGAGGGCGGACTGATGGGCGGCTTTGGCATTATCGATTGAGATGATATTGGCTTCCACGTCGGGCGGAATGCGGTCGATGAGCACAAAAGGGATTTCCCGGTGATGCAGGTAGTCGATTTCTTTTTTGCAGTCCATCACCGGGACGATGATGAGTCCGTCCACCTGGCGGTCGACCAGCAAATGGACCAGCCGGGCGAATTTGGCGGGGTCTTCGTTGGAACTGCCATAGATCACTGTATAGTTGTATTCTTGGCAGGCGATTTCGATGGCTTTGGTCACCCCGCTGGTAAAGCGGTAATGAATATCGGCGACGATGACGCCAATGGTGTGGGTCTTGTTGGTTTTCAGGCTACGGGCAATCTGGTTGGGGGTATAGTTGAGGTCGGCGGCTGCCTGCCTGATCCTGGCGGCTATTTCTTTGCCGACGCGTCTTTCTTCTTCCTGGTCATTCAGCACATAGGAGACGAGGGCGGTGGAAACGCCGACTTTTTGTGCTATATCTTTTAGTGCTGCCCGCTTGGCCATGGCGATCATTTGAAGAACAAATATAATTGTTTAATCGATTAAGCAAAATTTATTTTTGGGGCTGAGGCGGCATGGAATGGGATGCCGCGGCGCGCACCGCGTAGCGCCGCCCGGCCCCGCACCGCGTAGGGGCCGCTCACGAGTCATGTCTGTATCGGAAGCGGACATCCTTGTATTAAAACCGGACGGGGGGAACGGGGGCAGGTCGGGAATGTGATTGATAATGAACGAGTAAGAGAGATGGAATTGTTTTTGGAGCAGGTAAGAAAAGCCCTCTTTTTATGATCAGAAATTATTTCAGGATTGCCTTGCGGAGCCTGGCGAAGAACCGGGTCTATTCTTTTATCAATATCATGGGACTGGCCATCGGGATGGCGGTAGTGATACTGATCAGTCTGTGGATGTGGGATGAGCTGAGCTACAACAAGACATTTCCGACCTATGACCGGATTGCACGGATCATGGTCACGCAGACGCGCGGCAATGATGTCAGCACGAATGAATCGACGCCTATTCCGCTGGCCGCTGACTTGCGGACCCGTTATACTGGCGACTTCAAAAAGGTAGCGACGACATCCTGGAACTCCCTGCATATCTTAACGGTGGGGGACAAACGGCTTAATAAGCAAGGAATGTTCGTCGAGCCCGACATGATAGATATCCTGGGGTTGCGGACGCTGGACGGCAGCAAAGCGACGCTTGATGACCCCTCGTCGATCCTGATCAGTCAATCGATCGCCACCGCACTTTTCGGCAGTGACGATGCAACCGGGAAGTCTTTGAAATTCGATGACAGCACGGTCTTCCGGGTCGCGGGGGTATTTACGGACATGCCGCATAGCTCGGAATTCATGGCTGTGAATTATTTTGCGCCCTGGGCCAATTACCGGCAGACACACCCCTGGGTGAAACAAGCTGAAACCTCCTGGAGCGAAAATTCTTTTCAGTCATTCGCGCTGCTGCAGGATCATGCCGACCTGGACCAGGTGCGTAATCGGGTGAAGGGGGCGGAAGAGGGGCATGGCTTGACGGACAAACCGGTCGTCGTGATCCACCCGATGAGCCGCTGGCACCTGTACAATGCCTTCTGGAACGGGAAGAATATAGGCGGAGCGATACAATACGTGTGGATGTTCGGCATCATCGGAGTTTTCGTCCTGCTGCTGGCGTGCATTAACTTCATGAACCTGTCGACGGCCCGATCGGAGAAGCGGGCCAAGGAAGTAGGTATCCGCAAATCGGTGGGTTCGCTGCGCGGACAGCTGATCGGACAATTTCTTGGTGAATCGATTTTTATGGCGCTGCTGTCTTTCATGCTGTCGCTTCTGCTGGTCCAGGCGGCACTCCCCTGGTTCAATACGGTTGCGGATAAAGAGATGCACATCTTTTGGAACAGTCTTTACTTCTGGCTGCCGGCGCTGGGGTTGACGCTGCTGGTGGGGTTGATTGCGGGCAGCTATCCGGCATTCTATCTGTCTTCGTTCAATCCGGTGAAGGTACTCAAGGGTACATTTAAGGCGGGGCGGACGGCAGCATTGCCGAGGCAGGTGCTGATCGTGATACAGTTTACGGTATCTGTGGCCCTGATCATCGGAACAATCATTGTATTCGAGCAGGTCCTGTATGTGAAGGACCGGCCTATCGGCTATTCAAGGGACGGGCTGATCTCGGTAGATATCCTCAATGATGACATCCCGCACCATTTTGCCGCGCTGCGCCAAGAGCTGATACAATCGGGAGCTGTAGCGGATGCGTGTATGTCGAGCAGCCCGACAACGGATGTCTGGAACAACCAGAGCGGCTTCACCTGGGAAGGGAAAGATCCGACCATGACGCCGACCTTTGCCGTATTCTGGAATACGATCGATTATGGTTCAACGATAGGCTATCAGTTTTTGGCGGGCCGGGATTTCTCCCGCGACTTCCCCTCTGACTCTCTGGGAATGATCCTGAATGAGACGGCGGTGAGATATATGGGGCTGAAAAAGCCTATTGGGGCGCGGGTGAAGTTCGTTCATGGTAATGCTGATCCGCAATATTATCATGTGATCGGTGTGGTGAAAGACATGGTGATGCAGTCTCCCTTTGCGCCTGTCAAGCAGGCCATTTATATGCAGGATTTTAATAACAATGTGAATGTGGTTGCGGTGAAGATCCATCCCAACGTGTCGGCGGCCCAAGCGCTGCCGACGATCGGAGCGATATTCAAGACATATAATCCCCTCGTACCGTTCGAGTATACCTTCAATGACGAGGCGTATGCGCAGAAGTTTGCGATGGAAGACCGGATCGGGAAGCTGGCGAGTTTCTTTACCATACTGGCCATCTTTATCAGTTGCATGGGGCTGTTCGGGCTGGCGAGCTTCATGGCAGAGCAGCGGATCAAGGAGATTGGAGTACGGAAAGTATTGGGAGCTTCGGTCCTGCATCTCTGGGGGTTGCTGTCGCGGGATTTTCTGGGGTTGGTGGGGTTGTCATTCTTTATTGCCGTGCCGCTGGCGTGGTATGTGATGAGTGGGTGGCTGCGGCATTATTCGTACCGGGTGACGATCTCGGCGTGGGTGTTCGTGGCGACGGTCTTACTGGCGGTGATGATCACGCTGGCGACCGTGAGTTGGCAGGCGATAAGGGCGGCGATGGCGAACCCGGTGCGGAGTTTAAGAACCGAATAGGCAGGAAATTTTTTTGGCAATAAACTTATTGCTAAGTATTTTTGGCAATAACCTTATTGTTATGGAATGGAGACATCCTGATACAATTACGGGTGGTGCTGCTACGGACGGCAGGTACCTAAGACGCAAAACTATCAACGATCAATTTTGGCGGGAGGTTGGAAAAGGAAACCATATTCTCCTCGTTGCGCCGCGAAGAGTAGGTAAGACGTCTATGATGAAAGACCTGGTAGAATCAGAACGGCATGTCTATCAATTCATCTCTCCTTTGCTGCAGCAGTTCTGGTTAACGAAATATCCTGCTTATGCCTGACAATCGTCCCATAGTCCGGCAATTCGAATATGAGGTCATTCTTCAAGATCTTTTTAGGAATGGGGAGAATCGTTCCATACAACATTACCTTTTATGTGGAGGGTGGGGAAGCGGTAAATCTACCTTGATCAGGTGTTTGCAGGCAGAGATCGAGACAAATGAGGATTTGAAAGCGGCTTATATAGCCATCCATCCGGCGGAAGAGCAAGCGGGTATTTACCGGCTATTCGATCTTTTGGAAGAGATACTTCGGGAACTGAAGTGTAGGGGATTGGAATTGGACTGGCCGGAGGAGGTTGACGATCAAGTATATACCCGGCAGTTATTCTTTGTCATCCATCAGTACCTGGGGAAAGTCAAAAAGAAAGCGGTCCTGCTGTTGGATAATATAGACCGCATCCTGGAAAACATTGGACCGGAAGCTGCGCTATTGAGAGAAAACATACAAAATTTTAACGACCTTAAAATCATCGGCAGCAGCACAAGGGTGACAGAACATTTCTGGGCATATCATCAGCCTTTTTATGATTTCTTCAGGGTTTTGTCTTTCCATCCCCTGAATAGTAAGGAGGTGAGAAATCTGGTATTGGATGGGGTCGAACGATTTGGTGTTCCGGGATTAAAGGAATTTGTCGAGAACAGTCCTGGCCAGTGGGAAGCCATTCGCATTTTGACGGATGGAAAGCTCAGGACTTTGCAGGCTTTTGTGGATAGCCTGTTTAGCAGGCATCACGATATGGGCTATGACTATCTAAAGCTTGTCATGGATCAGGCCACTCCTTTATATCGGGAGCGATTGAATCATCTGCCGCCATCCCAGCGGAAAATTGTTCTCCAAATGGCATTGTATCGCGAGGCTGTCGGGACAAAGGAATTGGCAAGGGATACGAGGATCGAAAGCAGGGTGATCTCTGCACACTTAAGTCAATTGATCGATAAGGAGGTGGTGGAGAAGATCGAGACGACCACGAAAAATCATTTGTACCGGCTATCGGATCGGTTCTTCAACGGCTGGCTGACTTTTACTCAAGGGGGGCCGCGCGGCGAACGTAGGATCAGGGATTTGGCGGTGTTTTTGGAGAATTTATATAATGAGAGCGGATTATCGCGCTTATCACATCGAGACCAACAAAAGACGTCGTCTGGTCCCGCAGATCCGATCAGGCAGGATCATGAAGATGCCGAATGGATACAAGGGATGGTGTGGGCCAGAGATTTTAAAGGTTTGGAAGAAAATATTTTCGATTTGTGCCAACAGCATCATACGGATTTAAGTGTATCGCTATCTCATTTATTGGCCCATTACCAAGTGAATCTTATCTACCGGTTATTCACTGCCGAAAAATTAGGCCAGCGGTTGATCGATCAATATCTGCCATTGTACTACGCCTGTCGGTTGCTGATGCCCGATGCACGTACTCTTTCCGTTAAGATTCCACCAGAGCTGAGGGATATTGTTGTCAAGCTATTGCTTTCGATATACGAGAAAAGAGACTTTTATTATCATACGAACGAAGCTGCCGTTTTTCGTGCCAGGCCGCTATGGTGATACTTTTAAGAAAGGGGGCCGTTATTCTTTATTCGCTAGTTGCCCACAGGCGGCGTCGATGTCTTTTCCACGGGAGCGGCGGAGGCGGGCGTTGACGCGGTTTTTTTCGAGGTATTCCATGAATTTTTGGACGGCATCGTCATCGGGTTTGGCGAAGAGGGCCTGATCGATGGGGTTGTACTCGATGATATTGATCAGATCGGCGGGCACGCGGCGGTACAACTTCACGAGTTCATCGGCGTCCTGGCGGCTGTCATTGAAATCCTTGAAGAGAATATATTCGAAGGTGATCTCGTTGCCGGTCTGCTGGTAGAAATGATTCAGCGCGTCGACGAGGGCGGCGATGTTGTTGGTCTCGTTGATGGGCATGATCTCATTACGCTTTTTATCATTGGCAGCGTGCAGAGACAATGCGAGCTTGAATTTTACCTTGTCATCACCGAGCTGGCGGATCATCTTGGCCACACCTGCGGTGGAGACGGTAACGCGGCGGGGGCTCATGGCGAGGCCGTCATCAGGGTTGGTAATCCTTTCGATAGCCTTGAGGACATTCTTATAATTCAGCAGGGGTTCACCCATGCCCATGAAGACGATGTTCGACAGTTTCTTCCCATACACACGCTCAGACTGCTGGTTGATCAGTACGACTTCGTCATAGATCTCGTCGTAATCAAGGTTACGCTTACGCTCCATATAACCTGTTGCGCAAAACTTGCAGCTCAACGAGCAGCCGATCTGAGACGAGACGCAGGCTGTTTTTCTTTCATCAGTAGGAATCAGCACCCCTTCGACCATATGGTGATCTACGGTACGGAAGCGGCTTTTGACCGTGCCGTCGGCGCTGTACTGGGTGGCGTCGACCTTGAGAGCGGGGAGAGAGAATTGCTCTGTGAGCTGATGACGGAGTTCCTTGCTGAGGTTGGTCATGTCTTCAAACGTATGGGCATGTTTTTGCCATAGCCATTCGTAGACCTGCTTCGCCCGGAACTTCTTTTCGCCGAGGGTTTCGAAGTAGCTCTCTAACTCACTCAGGCTGAGGTGCCTGATATTCTTTTTCTCCGTTGTAGACTTCATTAGCGGGTAAAGGTACGATAAATTCGCGGGAGGGGTGATTACGGGTGTTAATTTTGCCCATCTTTGCTGAATAAACAGCCTTAATGAAGAATATACTGCTGGTGGAAGATGATGCGCAGATCACGAATCTACTGAGCCTGCATTTGCACGAACCTTTTTATCGGGTGACGGCCTGTGACCGGGGGGCGGTGGCGTTGGAGAAGATTGCGGGCGAGGCGAAGCTCTCCGGGGAGGCGAAGGTGACCGGCGAGGCGAAGCCCATTGGGGAGGCGAAGCTGAGCGGCGAGAACTTTGACCTTGTTATCCTGGATATTATGTTGCCTGATCTCAGTGGCATTGAGATTTGCCGGAGGATCCGTGCGGTGGATGGGCGGACGCCGATCCTCATCTTAAGCAGTTTATCCGAGGAGACGGATAAGGTGACGGCGTTGGAGTTGGGGGCCGATGATTATCTGACGAAGCCGTTCGGGATTTTCGAGTTGATGGCGAGGGTGAAGGCGTTGTTGCGGCGGCAAGGGCCCGGCGG
>Ga0302326_10006815_pt1 | contig 25536 bp, 21 predicted proteins | sample Palsa_T0_3_FD_202264 | JGI IMG/M metagenome (GOLD analysis project Ga0302326, IMG submission 202264) | Peat permafrost microbial communities from Stordalen Mire near Abisko, Sweden - Palsa_T0_3 | ecosystem: Environmental > Terrestrial > Soil > Palsa > Peat permafrost | place: Sweden: Abisko... | reverse complement strand
CCACCCGCTGGCCGTGGAACCGGACGGTGCGGTCGAGCACCAGCGTGTCGTAGGGGTCGTCGTCCGGGTTGTGGTGCCGGGCGCTGGAGAACAGCACCCCCGGGGAGTCCGCGTAGGTGAGGACCGCGACCACGCCGGCCAGGCTCAGCGCCGCCGACGCGTCGATCGACCGGATCCACGCGTGCGCGTGCGGCGAGCGCAGCAGCTTCAGGTGCAGCGGCGGCTCGGGCGGCAGATCCTCGCCGTCGCCGTCGCCGGCGGCGGCGGCCGCCAGGTCGGCGGTGAACCGGGCTCGGCCGGCGACCACGTCCGGCCCGGCCGGGGCGGGCTCGGGCCGGCCGATCGGGCTCTCGTCGGCCGGGGGAGACGTGGCCGGGGGAGGCGGCGGACACGGACCGTTCGGGATCATCGTTCTTGGCTTTTGCTCGAGGGCGTCGCGGATCGACCCGTAGCCGGTGCAGCGGCAGATGTTCCCCTTGAGCGCCCGGGGGAGGTCCTCGCGCTGGCGCGGGCCGAGCGCCGCCGCCGTCATGATCATTCCGGCGGTGCAGAAGCCGCACTGGAATCCCTGGGCGGCCAGGAACGCCTCCTGCAGCGGGTGCGGCGTCAGCCCTTCGATCGTCGTCACCGCCGAGCCGGCCGCCCGGACGGCCGGGAACAGGCAGCTGTGCACCGGCGCCCCGTCGACGTGCACCGTGCACGCCCCGCAGTCGCCCGCGTCGCAGCCCTTCTTGACCCCGAGCCAGCCGTTCTCCCGCAGGAACGTCCGCAGGCACTGGCCGGGGCGGGGCTCGCCGTCGGCCGGCCGGCCGTTGACGATCACCGGCCGGGCCCCGGGTCGTCCGCCAGCTCCGCGATCACCTCGGTCACGCAGCGGCGAGTCATCGCGGCCCGCCAGGCGGCGCCGCCGTGCACGTCGTCCAGGTAACGCGGGACGGCGCCGTCGGGCGAGACGGCGTCGTCGAGCGCGGCCAGCGCGTCGCCGGGCCCGGGACGGCCGGGCAGGCGGAGCTGGAGCGGGCGCGGCGTCGACGCGGTCACCGTGATCACCGTTTCGCCGGCGGAGCCGGGCTCGCCGGGGGAGTGGCGGGCGATGACGAGGACGGCCGACCGGCCGACGGCCGACAGCGAGACCTGCCGGAACGCGGCCCGCGCGGCCAGCGCGGCGGCGGGCAGGTCGACCCGGGTGAGCAGCTCGCCCGGGTCCAGCGCGTTCGCGCCGTCGCCGGTCACCAGGTCCGCGACCGGGAGCCGGCGGACGCCGCCGTCCGGCCGGGTGATCGCGGCGACCCCGTCGAGCGCGGCGGTGAGCGAGGTCATCGGCCCGGCCGGCAGCGACAGGCAGATGTTCCCGCCGACCGTGGCCACGTTCTGCACCTTGAACGAGCCGAGCAGCGCGTCGCAGCACCGCCGGGCGAGTTCCGCCGCGGGCGCGCGGGACGGTCGGGCGGGCCGCCAGCGCGCGAGCTCCGCCAGCGTGCAGGTCGCGGCGATGCCGAGGCCGTCGTCGGTCTCGGTCAGCGGCGGCCAGCCGAAGGCGTGCAGGTCAAGCAGGCGCCGCAGCCGAGGCTGGGGCTGGGAGAACAGCCAGCTGCCGCCGCCGAGCCAGGCGTCGCCGTCGCGCCAGGTCGCGGCGGTGGCCGGCGCGTAGCCGGTGACGGCGTTCAGGTCCACGCCCGCTCGTACCTCCCGCACGCCTCCACGCTGCTGATCATGCCCTGCTGCGCTCGCCATAATGTTACGCCGTTATGTCTGCCGTCCCCTGGCGTCGGCGGCCGGAATGCCGGCGAACGGAATGCGGGGCGACGGCCTATGATGGACCGCGTGCACCGGCAATTCCGGCAGGTTGACGTATTCGCCGAAGAGCCATTCGTTGGCAACCCGGTGGCGGTCGTGCACGGCGCGGACGGGCTCACCGACGATGAGATGCGGCTCTTCGCCCGCTGGACCAACCTGTCGGAGACCACGTTCCTGCTGCCGCCGACCGACGAGCGGGCCGACTACCGGGTGCGGATCTTCACCCCGATGCGGGAACTGCCGTTCGCCGGGCACCCCACGCTCGGCACCGCGCACGCCTGGCTGGAGGCGGGCGGCCCGCCCGCCCGGCGCGACGTGATCGTGCAGGAATGCCCGGCGGGCCTGATCACGCTCCGCCGCACCGCGCAGGGCCTCGCCTTCCGGGCGCCGTCGACGCTGCGCAGCGGCCCGGTCGACGAGCCGACCCTGCAGGAGGTCGCGGCCGTGCTCGGCGTCGCCCGGGCGGAGCTCATCGACGCCCAGTGGGCGGACAACGGCCCCGGCTGGGTCGCGGTGGAGCTGGCCAGCGCCGAGGCGGTGCTGGCGGTCAAGCCGGCCGCGACCGACCTGAAGATCGGCGTGTTCGGCCGTCACCCGGCCGGGTCGCCCGAGGCGATCGAGGTCCGCGCGTTCTTCCCGTCCGCCGCGGGGACGACCGAGGACCCGGTGACCGGCTCGCTCAACGCCGCCCTGGCCCAGTGGCTGCTGGCCAGCGGCAAGGCCGCCGCCCCCTACACCGCCAGCCAGGGCACCGTCCTCGGCCGCCGCGGCCGGGTGCACGTCAGTACCGACGCCGACGGCGCGGTCTGGATCGGCGGCGGCACCCACACGCTCATCTCCGGCAGCGTCCTCCTCTAAATTCAAATTCTGCACACCATGTGTTCGAACGGACCGTTGTTTCACCGGGTTCGTTGGTCTCGCGCGCGGTTCCCGGGCGGCGCGGAAAACCATGAGGCGCCGCGTCCTGTTCCTGCGTACGCTTCGACGGTGGATACTCAGCCATCGGCCGACGATGTGCAGCCGCTCCTGCGGCGGGCCGCGGCGACCGCCGATTTCGAGGACGACGGCCGCTGGACGATCATCCGCCAATTGCACCGCAGGACCGACCGAACGGCCTTCGACGTGGCCTGCGCGCTGGCCGGATCGGCCGACGTCCTCGAGCGAATCGTCGCCCTCGACGTGCTCGCCCAGATCGGGTATTTGGCCAGCCGGCCATTCTTCAAGGAAACCCTCCCGGTGCTGATCGACGCCACCGACGACGGGGACGTGGACGTCGTGGCGGCGGCGGTGTCGGCCCTGGGCCAGCTGTGGGATCCGCGCGCGCTTCCCGCGATCCTGCGCCAGGCCGGCCACCCGTCGGCGGACGTCCGGAACTGCGTCGCGTTCGCGATTCCCGGCGCGGCCGGCGATCCGCCCAGCCCGGATGCCGTCGAGGCGCTCATCGCGCTGTCCGCCGATCCCGACGGGGACACCAGGGACTGGGCGACCTTCGGCCTCGGCAGCCAGCTCGACGACCAGGACACCGATGTCATCCGCGACGCGCTGGCGGCCCGCCTCGACGACCCCGACGGTGACACCGCCGGCGAGGCTCTCCTCGGCCTCGCCCTCCGCCACGACCCGCGCGCCCTGCCGGCGCTGCTCGCGCGGCTGGACGACGATCCGGGCAACCTCATCGTCGAGGCGGCGGCCGCCCTCGGCGCTCCCGAGGCGCTCCCGGCGCTGGAGCGCCTCAAGCGCGAGGGCTGGCAGCTCGACGAACCGCGCCCGTCCGTCCTCGACGACGCCCTCCGCGCCTGCGCACCCGAGCAGTCGTGAGCGTCGTCGCGGCAACCTTTCCGCGCCGTGCCCTTGCTCCGCCTGCTACCAGGCGATGCCAGGAAGGTTTGAGCCGAGCGGGCTGACGATGGGGTCTGACCACCAGCCGCGCTGCGTCCGGCCGTCGCGGACCAGCACCGCGTGACCGCCGTCGGTCAGGCCGATGGTGACCTGGGCGTCCGCACTGGCCCAGAGCAGGGTCGGGAAGTCCCAGTCCAGGTACGCGTTCTGCCCTTTGACCGAGAAGGACAGCGGAGCGCGGACCGCGCCGAGGACCGCGACCTGCTTGCCGGTGCGGACCGAGAACTCGGCGAACCCCTGGATCACCGGCCCGGTGGGCCAGCCCTTCGCCTCGAATGACCAGCCCGTCGGCAGCGTGACGGCGCCGCACAGCACGTCGGCCCCGTTGGCGGTGAGCCGCGGAGCGTCGGCGCAGGCGATGCCGCCGTCGGCCGTCCACAGGGAGATCGGCACCGCCAGTCGGCCGGCCGTGAGCAGGTCGGTGCTGCCGGCGTCGTCGGTGTCGAGCAGATAGACGCCGCTGCGCTGGCCGGCCACCGGGACCGCGAGCGTCCGGTTGTCTGCCGCCCACGAGAGCGCGCTGACGGAGTTGGTGATCTGCCGCTGCCCGGGGGAGGGCTTGAAGCGGCCCGGCACCAACCAGGTACGGGATGCGCCGCCGGGCAGCGAGTAGACGGTGATCCAGCTGCGGACCGCGATCCCGTTGGCGGCTTCCCTGCTAGCGAGCGCAAGCCGGGGCCCGTCCGGGGAGACCGACACCGACACCAACCCGGTCGCGGCCAGCGGGGCCAGCGGGAGCGGACTGAGCCGGGCGGCGCGGGTGGCCGGGTCGTAGCGCAGCCAGAACAGCGTGACCGGCTCCGCCGAGTTGGTCGGGTTAGCCGGGTCGCCGTCGCTTGGGGCCGGCCGCCATGCCTGCGCGCCGACCAGGAACGTCGTCGGGCTTGCGGTCCCCTCGACCAGGCTGAAGGTGCCGAAACCGCGGGGTCGTTGAGCGTCCGCCAGCGCCGGACGAGCCCGCAGAACGCGTCGTGCACGACATCCTGCGCCGCGTCCTGGTCGCCGAGCATGACCCGGGCCAGCCGGGTCAGGCTCAGCGCGTGCTCGGCGTAGAGCCCGGCCACGATCGCGGCGGGGTCCTCCGCCGCGTCCGCCTCCGGCCGCGCAGCGCGCAAGCTGATCAGATTCATAACTTATAGAGATGCCTCCGCCGCCGTAACGCTGCTCGGCCCGCTGAGCTTTCTGGAATGTCCGAGGCCTGATCTAGAGTGTCCGGTGTGAGTGAAGCCGCCGCCCCCGAAGTTCAGTTCCGTTCCGACGTCACCGTCGAGCTCGTCCGGTCAAGTGCGTCCGACTCCGATGTGCTGTTCGCCGCGCGGGTCTCCACCCTCGGCGAGCAGACGCTGGAATCGGCGTCGGCCGGCCCGGCGGACGCGACGGCGGAGGGGCCGTCAGCCCGGGACCGGGGCCTCATCAATTACCTGATGCGCGACCGGCATGGCTCGCCGTTTGAGCACAACTCGATGACCTTCTACGTGCAGGCCCCGATTTTCGTGTTCCGCGAATTCATGCGGCACCGGATTGCCTCCTACAACGAGGAGTCGGGCCGCTACCGTGAGCTCCGCCCGGTGTTTTACGTGCCCGCCGAGGAGCGGAACCTGATCCAGGTCGGCAAGCCCGGCGCCTACGAGTTCCACCCCGGCACCGACAAGCAGCACGCGCTGGTCGACGAGACCGTCCGCGAGGCATCGGAGCACGCCTACGCCGCCTACCGGAAGATGCTGGCCGAGGGGGTCGCGCGCGAGGTCGCGCGGATGGTGCTGCCGCTCAACATCTACTCGTCCATGTACGTGACGATGAACGCGCGGTCCCTGATGAACTTCCTGTCCCTGCGCAGGCACGTGGACGGCGCGGCGTTCCCGTCCTTCCCGCAACGGGAGATCGAGATGTGCGCGGAGAAGATGGAGGCGATCTGGGCGGGCCTGATGCCGTTGACCCAGGCCGCTTTCATCGGGCACGGGCGCGTCGCACCCTGACCGCCACGGCCCCCGCATGACCTCCTCCTGCTGCTTTTGCGGAAAGATGAACACTGAATTACTCCATCGGACGGCAGAACCCGCTGTTGTCCGGAAGAATGGCGTTAGGGGGCCGGAGCGGGGATGCTACTTGGTCGGCTTCTCGTGGTTATCGCAGCGAGCAGGAGGATTTGATGGGTCGCCCGATCATCGGCATCACCGGCGAGCTGGACGCGGCTCGCTGGGGGGACTGGCTCCGGGAGGCCGTGATCTCGCCCGTCAGCTATATCCGCGCCGTGGACCGGTCCGGGGGAGCGCCGGTGGTACTGCCGCCGGTGCCGCCGCCGTCCGTGGCCGCCTACATCGCCACCTTCGACGGCCTGGTGTTCGCCGGCGGCCGGGACCTGGACCCGGCCAACTACGACCAGCAGCGGGGCGACGACACCGACGAGCCCGAGCACCGCCGGGACCGGTTCGAACTGGCGCTGATGCGGGGCGCCCTCGAGGCAGGAGTCCCGTTCCTCGCGATCGGCCGCGGGCTGCACGTGTTGACGGTCGCCCGCGGCGGCACGCTCACGCAGGACCTGCCCGGCCATCGAACCGACCGGGCCCGCTACCTGCCGCACGACGTCGCCCTCAGCCCCGAGAGCTTGCTCGGCGGGCTGCTCGGCACCCGGATCATGGTGCCGGCCGCGCACCACCAGGCGCCCTACCGGGTCGGCGACGGCCTGACGGTGGCCGGCTGGTCGCCGGACGGCGAGGTGACCGAGGCCCTCGAGGTCGACGGGCACCGGTTCGGGATCGGCGTCCACTGGCACCCCGAGGAGAGCGACGACCTGCGGCTGTTCACCGCGCTTGCCGAGGCCGCGGCGGAACCCCGCACCACCCCGACGGCGCGCACCGAGGCCCAGCCGCCCCGCAAGCCGGTCGCGATCAAGCCCAAGGCCGCCGCCCGCCGGTAAACGAACCGGCAGTCAGGTCGGCCAGCGCGGCGGGAAGACGGCGCCCGGGCCGGGGCCCCGCCCTACAGCGGCGGGGCGTACGAGTTGAACCAGTGCTCCTTCAGCCAGACGATCGCCGCCGTCCACGCGCCGGTCACCTCGAGCAGCCCGACGACCACCAGCAGCGCGCCGCCGATCCTGCTCACCATCCGCGCGTTCCGCTTGAAGAACCCGAGCACGCCCACCATGCGCTGGAAGATCGCGGCGACGATCAGGAACGGGATGCCCAGGCCGAGCCCGTAGATGAAGCAGAGGAACGCGCCCCGCGCCGCCGTTCCCGACTGCAGGGACAGCGCCATCACCACGCCGAGGGTGGGACCGATGCAGGGCGTCCAGCCGATGCCGAACATGACCCCGAGCACCGGCGCTCCCGCCAGCCCCGCCCGCGGCCTGAACGACGGCTTGAAGATCCGGCCCGCGAACATGAACCGGTCGAACGCGCCGAAGAACAGCAGGCCGAGCAGGATCGTGACCCCGCCGAGCACCTGGGTGATCCCGTCCGCGTGCGTCTGCAGCAGCTGCCCGACCCCGCCCGCCGCCAGGCCGATCAGCGAGAACACGGCCGAGAAACCGAGGACGAACAGCGCCGTGCCGGCGACCGCCCGGCCCCGCGGCGGATTAACCGGCGGGGCGGCCGAGGTCCGGGCGCGGGTGGTGACCCCGCCGCCCCCTCCGGCCGCGCTCAGGTCGGCGGGGGCGGCGGGGTCGGCCGTGGCGACCGCCGCGCCGTCCGCGCTCGCGTCGGCCCCGGATATCCCGGTGATGTACGCCAGGTAGCCGGGGACCAGCGGCAGGCAGCACGGCGACAGGAACGTGACCGCGCCCGCCGCCGCGGCGACCGGGATGGCCAGCAGCAGCGGCCCCGATCCGACCAGGCTGGCCGCGCTCATGCCTGCCCCGGCTCGGTCTGCACCTCGGTCAGCGTTGGCATGGTTCCCAGTATGACCGAGAGTGGGTGATGCCCGCCTAAGGCGGGTCCCTGACCCGATATCGTTACCCCTGTGAATTCGGTCGATAGCACATCTCAGGGCAAAAGTAAAGGCAACCTTAAGGCTTCCGGCTCCCTGCCCGGCACGCGGCTTGTCTGGTCCGGTGCTGTCGCCTTTTTCCTCATCATCCTCAGCTGGGTGGTCTACGCGGCCCTCAGCGGCAAGAACGGCGCCCTCCAGGAGGTTGACCTCAAGGTCTACTGGGACGGCGGGCTGATCGTCCGGCACGTGACGCCGTATTACAACCCGCACTACTACGACCCGCTCTACGGCTGGGGCGGGACCGGCAAGCTGGCGCTGAAGTTCACCTACACCCCGTTCGCGGCGATCGCGTTCGCGCTGATCTCGTTCATCCCGCTGACGGCGCTGTACTCGGTGTCGGTGGTGGTGAACATGATCACGTTCGCGGCCGCGCTTTGGTTCACGTTCTACGGGCTCGGCTACCGCGACCGGCGGGTCCGGCTCGGCGTGACCCTGCTGGCGGCGGCGGCGACGTTCTGGCTCCAGCCGGTCGTGCGGACCATCTACCTCGGCCAGATCAACCTGATCCTGATGGCCGCGATCATGTGGGACCTGACCCAGCCCGACTACACCAAGAACGGCAAGTACCGCTGGTGGAAGGGCGTGGCGACCGGGATCGCGGCCGGCATCAAGCTCACCCCGCTCATCTTCATCCCGTACCTGCTGGTCGCCAGGAAGTGGCGGGAGGCGGCCGGCTGCGTCGGCGGCTTCCTCGCCACCGTGGTCGTCGGGTTCATCATCTTGCCGCACGACTCGTCCAAGTGGTGGCTGCACGGCGCGGTCATCTCCGACGGGAACCGGACCGGGTTCGCGGGCTGGGCCGGCGACCAGTCGCTGCACGGGCTCATCACCCGGCTGACCGGGTCGATCGCCGGCGCCCAGACCACCTGGCTGATCGCCTGCGTGCTGGCGGTCATTGTCGGCATCGGCACCGCCTACCTGCTCGACCGGGCGGGCTACCCGGTGCCCGCGCTCCTGGTCACCGCGCTGACCGGGCTGCTCGTCTCGCCGATCTCGTGGGACCACCACTGGGTCTGGATCGCCCTCGGAATCGCCGTCGCCGCCCACTACGCGATCGACGCGTGGCGGCGCGGGGCCAAGAGCGTCGCGGGCTGGCTGTGGGCGGCGGTCGCGGGGATGATCTTCATCTACTACGCCTGGCCGGACGCGATCTTCACCCACGTGAAGAACCTCGGCAACTTCTCCCTCGGCCTGCTCTGGCTGCAGAAGAACACCAACCCGCTGCTGTTCCAGAACTACGGCGACCAGCCCTGGTACGTGGAGTACCACTGGCACGGGTTCCAGCTCATCTGGGGCAACGCCTACATCCTCGGCGGCATGGCGCTGCTGCTGTTCCTGCTCGCGATCGCCTTCCGGCTCAGGAAGGCCGGCCCGCCCCCGGAGGTCTCGCCCCCGCCGTCGGTCCCCGCCGCCGTCAAGTCAGCGAACTAAAGCGAGCCAACGAGCGGCTGCGAACGAGCGGCTACGGCGGCGGGTGCCGCCCGAACAGGACCGGCCGCACGGCCCGACCCCAGCGATGCATGAGCCGGGGCCCGATCGGGACGTCGCCGTAGGGCGGGTCGTAGTGCAGGAACAGGTAGCCAAGGCGGTAGGCGAGGACCCCGTCGGTGGGCAGCTGGTCGCCGATCACCGCTCCCGGCCGCGGAAGATCCCGGTACGGCGCGATCCGCAGCGGCTTGGCCGCGGAAGCCACGTACTCCACCCGCAGGCCAGCGCCGTCGCCGCCCGGGCGGGCGTCGCCCGGGTCGGCCGGAAGAACGGACGGCCGCCGGGCGGAGTTGGTGGAGAAGACCACCGCCCGCACCGACGGGACCGTCTCGGCCTGGCCGAGGATCTCCGCCACGCCGCGATCAAGCTCCGGCTGACCCCCGTTCCAGGGCGCGACCAGCGGCTCGATGTCGAAAACGAGCGTCGCCAGCGCCAGCTCGCCGACCCGCGCGAACAGCTCGGCCAGGCTCGTCACCCGCTCGTAGGCGGCGGTCACCGGGCCCCGCCGCCCTGCCACAACGGCCAGCACGCCAGCCGCGCCAGCCGGGAGAAGTTCACCGGCGGCTCGGAAGGGGTGGCCCCGGGCCGGTTGCGCGGCACCCGCACTCGCAGCGCGCCCGGGCGGATGCTGCACACCACCGGCGCCGGCAGCGACACCGCCTCGCCGTCGACCCCGACCGGGATCTGCGCCGTGTCGGCGGTCACGGTCACCTCCTTCGCGGTCAGCATGGTGATGCCGCCGGAACGGCTGCCGCGCAGCAGCCGGACGGCCTCGTTGGCGGTGCTCACGGTCACGCCCACCACGCCGAGCACCCCGCCGTCGAGCCGGACCCGGCGGTTCAGCCCGGCCACGTCGGCGCTGCCGTACTGGTTGTTGGAGACCAGCAGCGCCTGCGGCCCGGTGATCTCCGTGTCGTCGGCCCGGGCCGTCAGCCGGGCGCCGCGCTGGCCCTGCAGGAGGCCCGGCAGCACGTCGAGCGTGGTGCCGAGCTTGTCGCCGCGGTAGGCCGGCGTCTCCACGATCTCCGCGTAGGCGCCGAACGAGGCGTTGTTCACGAACACCCGGCCGCCGATTATCCCGAGGTCAACCCGCAGGTCGACCCCGTCGGACAGGGCCGCCAGGCAGGCCGCCGGGTCGTCACGGTCGAGCCCGAGGTCGAGCGCGAAGTGATTGCGGGTCCCGGCCGTGATCACCACGAACGGCAGCCCGTGCTCGGCCGCGACCTCGGCCACCAGCGCCTGGGTGCCGTCGCCGCCCGCCACGCCGAGCAGATCGGCCCCGGCCGCCACCGCCGCCCGGGCCACCGCGGCCACGTCGACCGCCTCGGGCCCGCTCATCACGAACACCTCGGCGCCGAGCGCGGCCGCCTTGCGCTGCAGACCGAACCGCGCCACCTTACCGCCGCCGGATTTCGGATTCATGATCAAATAGGGGCGCGCGGCGGGCTTCGGCACCGGATGCTCGGCCATCCGCCAGTTCTCCCGGTCGCCGGACAGCGCCAGCCGCGCGGCCGCCGCGGCGAGCAGCCAGCCCGCCGCCGACACGGCCGCCACCCAGAGCAGTGAGTAGAACGCGTACACGACGATCACCGCGATCGGGGTGAGCGCGAACACCGCCAGCGACACCCAGCGCAGCAGCCCCCGGCGGGCCAGGAACAGGTAGGCCGACGCGATGCTCACCGCCACCGCCGCCAGCCCCACCGCGAGCATGGCCAGGCTTCGCAGCTCGGCGAAGACCGGCACGATGACGACGGCGGCGGCGGCGAACAGCACCGCCAGCCGGGACAGCCAGCGCTGCCCGGCCGTGCCTGGGCGTTCCGCGAGAACCTCCGCCGCCGTCAACGGTCGCTCACTGGCATCTCAAGATCGTAACGCGTTGCTCGCGGAGCGTAACGGTAGGCTTGGTCCGAAAAGTCGACCAGCCGCGCTCGCGGCGGCAGATCCGGCCCCGGATCGAAGGACTCCATGAAACGGCACCCTGCGGCTCGCGCGGTGCTTGCCGTGCTGATCGTCGCCATCCTGGCAGGCGAGGTGTGGTGGCTCGCGCCGCACTTCGCGGAGGCCGGACGCGCGCTGGCCCGGCCGCAATGGGCGTGGCTGGCGATCGCGATCGTGGCCGAGATGGTGTCGATGATCACCTTCGCCCGGCTGCAGCGCACGATGCTGACCGCGGGCGGGGTCTGCGTCCCGTTCCACCGGGCGGTCGTCCTCACGTTCGCGGCCAACGTCATGTCGGTGACGCTGCCGGCCGGCCCGGCCGTCTCCACCAGCTACACCTACAAGCACATGCGCCAGTGGGGCGCCGACGCCCCGCTGGTCACCTTCAGCCTGGTCGCCAGCGGCATCCTGAGCACGATGACGCTGGTGATCATCGGCGTGCTGGGCGGGGCGCTGGCGGGCCGCCAGCCCAACCCGGTCATCCTGACGGTCGAGGTCGCGGGCGTGATCGCGCTCGCGGTGGGCCTGCGGCGGCTGGCCCACCGCCCCGACCTGGTGCTGAGACTCTCCACCGTGAGCCTGCACGCGTACAACAAGCTGCGCCGCCGGCCGCGCGACACCGACATCGAGCGACTGGACGCCTTCCTCGAGGAACTGGCGGTGATCCACCCGCGCGGCCGGGACTGGGGGCGGGGGCTGCTGTTCTCGGCCCTCAACTGGACGGCGGACTTCGTCTGCCTGTTCGCCGCCTGCCGGGCGATCGGGGCCGGCGGCCTGACCCTCGGCGTCGCGCTGATCGCCTACGCGGCCGGGATGGCCGCCTCCAGCGTCCCGCTGCTGCCGGGCGGGCTCGGCATCGTCGACGGCGCGATGATCCTCGCCCTCAGCCAGGGTGGCCTGTCGGGCGGCCACGCGACCGCCGGCGTCGCCGTCTACCGGCTGATCAGCTTCTTCCTGGTCGCGCTGATCGGCGCGGGCGCGTGGCTGCTGGTCAGGCACGCCGATGCCCGGCTGGCGGTGCAGGCGCGGGCGGTGGCGGCGGCCTGCACCTCAGGCTGGCAGGCGATTCGCGCGAAAACGTGGCCCGGGCCGGCCGCGGTGCCGCCCCCGGCCGGGCCGGAAGGCGACAATGGCAACCATGGCGAGCGCTAACGACGACGCGGCGGCGATGCTGCGGGAGTACGCGGAACTCCTCTCGATCACCGGGGGCGACCCGTTCCGCGCGCGGAACTACGAGAAGGCGGCTAAGGCCGTCGCCGGCTACCCAGGCGACCTCGGCGCGGTCCCCGACGCCGCGCTGACGAAGATCCCCGGCGTCGGCACCTCCATCGCGGGCAAGATCGCCGAGTACCGGCGGACCGGCACCGTCGCCGCCGTCGAGGAGCTGCGGGCGAAGGTCCCGCCCGGCGTCCTGCAGATCGCGAAGGTACCCGGCGTCGGCCCCAAGCGGGCGCTGCAGCTCAGCCGCGACCTCGGCATCGGCTCCGTCGCCGACCTCGACGCCGCCGTCCGAGCTGGCCGGCTGCGCAGCCTGTCCGGGTTCGGCGCCAAGAGCGAGGAGCGGATCCTCCGGTCGATCGGCGTCATCACCCGCGACCAGCCGCTGCGCGACGCCCTCCGGTCACTGCCGAACGACGCCGACGAAGAGCAGATCGAGGCCGTCCTGGCCGCCGCCATCCCCGAGCTGACGGCAGCGAGCACCAGGAAACGCCTCATCGAGGTCAAGGATCTCCGCGGCGACCTGCACACCCACACCAGCCTGACCGACGGGATCGCGTCGCTCGAGGACATGGTCGCCGCCGCCGAGGCCCGCGGCTACCAGTACTACGCGGTCACCGACCACGCCCCCGACCTGGTGATGCAGCAGATGACCGACGAGAAGATGCTGACGCAGCGAGCCGAGGTGGCCGCGCTCCAGCGGCGGGTGGGGCTGACTCTGCTGCACGGCACCGAGCTGAACATCGCGGCCGACGGGTCGGTCGACTGGGACGCGGGGTTCCTGGCCGGCTTCGACCTCTGCGTCGCGTCCATCCACTCGTCCTTCGACCAGGACCGGGCCACGATGACGGACCGGTTCATCGCCGCGGTCGAGAACCCGCACGTGAACATCATCGGCCATCCGCTGACCCGCAAGCTCGGCCGCCGCCCGCCGGTCGACGTCGACCTCCCGGCCCTCTACGACGCCTGCGCCAGGAACGGGACCGCCCTGGAGATCAATGCCTCGCCCGAGCGGATGGACCTGCCGCCGGAGGACATCAGGGCCGCCCGCGAGGCCGGGGTGAAGTTCGCCATCGACACCGACGCGCACTCGATCGTGCACCTCGACAACGCCCGCTACGGCGTCGCCGCCGCCCGCCTGGGCGGCCTCGCCCCCGAAGACGTGATCAACGCGTGGCCGCTTGAGCAGCTGGAACAATTCCTGCGCGGGGGCCGTTCAAGCTGAAGGTTACTGGCGAGTAGCATAGAGCCGGGCAGGCGCTACAAGGGAGAGCCAATGAGGGCACGCGAAGTGGTCTTCGTCGACGGTGTCAGGACGCCGTTCGGCAAGTCGGGACCTAAGGGCATCTACGCCGAGACACGGGCCGACGATCTGGTCGTCCGGGTGATCAGGGAGCTGCTGCGGCGCAACCCGAACCTGCCCAAGGACCAGGTCGGCGAGGTCGCGATCGCCGCCACCACCCAGATCGGCGACCAGGGGCTGACGATCGGCCGGTCAGCCGCCCTGCTGGCCGGGCTGCCGGCCAGCGTGCCCGGCTACGCGATCGACCGGATGTGCGCGGGCGCGATGACCGCGGTCACCACCACCGCCGGGACCGTCGCCCTCGGCGCGGCCGACATCGCGATCGCCGGCGGCGTCGAGCACATGGGACGTCACCCGATGGGGGAGGGCGTCGACCCCAACCCGCGGTTCCTGTCCGAGCATCTGGTCGACGAGTCCGCGTTGTTCATGGGCATGACGGCGGAGAACCTGCACGACCGGTTCCCGGCCATCACCAAGGAGCGGGCCGACGCCTACGCGCTCGGCAGCCAGCAGAAGGTAGCCGCCGCCTACGCGGCCGGCAAGCTCCAGCCCGACCTCGTCCCGATGGCGATCAGGACGAAGGAGCTCGGCTGGGGCTGGGCGACCGTGGACGAGCCGCCGCGCCCGGAGACGACACTGGACGGCCTGCGCGCGCTCAAGACCCCGTTCCGCCCGCACGGCCGGATCACGGCCGGCAACTCCAGCGGCATCAACGACGGCGCGACCGGCTGCATCATCGCCGCCGAGGACGTCGCCCGCGAGCTTGGCCTGACCGCCAAGATGCGCCTGGTCGACTTCTCCTTCGCGGGCGTCGAGCCCGAGGTGATGGGCATCGGCCCGGTCCCCGCGACCGAGAAGCTCCTCGCCCGCAACAACCTCACCATGGACGACATCGGCCTGATCGAGATCAACGAGGCCTTCGCGGTCCAGGTCCTCGCCTTCCTCGACCACTTCAAGATCGACGCCGACGACCCCCGGGTGAACCCGTGGGGCGGCGCGATCGCGCTCGGCCATCCGCTCGCCTCCTCCGGCGTCCGGCTGATGATCCAGCTCGCGGCGCAGTTCGCCGGGCACCCCGAGGTCCGCTACGGCATGGCGACCATGTGCGTCGGCATGGGCATGGGCGGCACCGTCCTGTGGGAGCGGATCTAGCAAATGCCAACCCCTTTCATCTCGAACGGACCGTGCGTCCCCGTCATCCGGCCCGCTGATTTCGTGACCCAAGGAGACCGCCAGCGATGACGGCTATCGAGAACCTGTCGGATGTGCTCGCCGAGGACGCGTTCCCTGGTGAGGTGGTGACCCGCGCGACCGTCCGCGACGTCGACCTCGGGCCGGTCGGCGTGCTCGCGCTGATCACCCTGGACAACGGCCACGACCACACCAAGCCGAGCACGTTCGGCCCGCAGGGGCTGCTCTCGCTCAACGCGGCCCTCGACGCCGTCGCCGCCCGGGCGGCGACGGGCGAGATCGCCGCCGTCGGCGTGACCGGCAAGCCGTTCATCCTCGCGGCCGGCGCGGACCTCGACGGCGCCGGCGCCGCGATCACCGCCCCCGGCATCGACCCGGGCGTCGCGCGGGAGCGGGCGGCCGGCATCGGCGCGCTCGGCCACGCGGTCTTCCGCCGGCTGGGCGAGCTGCCGGTGCCGTCGTTCTGCTTCATCAACGGGGTCGCGCTCGGCGGCGGGCTCGAGGTCGCGCTGCATTGCACCTACCGCACGATCTCCTCCGGCGTCCCGATGGTGGCCTTCCCCGAGTGCTTCCTCGGCCTGGTCCCCGGCTGGGGCGGCACCTACCTGCTGCCCCGGCTCATCGGCCCGGCCCCCGCGCTGAAGCTCATCGTCGAGAATCCCCTCAATCAGAACAAGATGATCGGCGGGGCCGAGGCGTACTCGCTCGGCATCGCCGACGCGATGTTCGAGCCCGCCGACTTCCTCGAGGAGTCGCTTCGCTGGGCGGCCCGGGTCCTGGGCGGCTCGGTCACGGTCGAGCGGGCCCCGCTGGCCGACGAGGCCACCTGGGACGCCGCGGTCGCCAACACCCGGTTCCTCACCGACGGGAAGCTGCACGGTGCCGCCCCCGCCCCCTACCGGGCGCTCGACCTGGTCGCCGCCGCCCGCACCGCCACCCGCGATGAAGGGTTCGCGGCCGAGGACGTGGCCCTGGCCGACCTGCTGCTGTCGGATGAGCTCCGGGCCGGGCTGTACGCATTCGACCTGGTGCAGAAGCGCGCCAAGCGGCCGGCCGGGGCGCCCGACCGGGCCCTGGCCAGGAAGGTCACCAAGGTCGGCGTCGTCGGCGCCGGGCTGATGGCCGCCCAGATCGCGCTGCTGTTCGTCCGCCGCCTGCAGGTGCCGGTCGTGATGACCGACCTCGACCAGGCCCGGGTGGACTCCGGCGTGGCCTACGTGCACGCCGAGATCGACAAGCAGCTGGTCCGCGGCCGGCTCTCGCCTGACGCCGCCAACCGGCAGAAGGCGCTGATCAGCGGCTCGGTGACCAAGGACGGGTTCGCCGACGCCGACTTCGTGATCGAGGCGGTGTTCGAGGAGCTCGGCGTCAAGCAGCAGGTGTTCGCCGAGGTCGAGGCGGTTGTCGGCCCTGACTGCGTGCTGGCCACCAACACCTCCTCGCTGTCGGTGACCGCGATGGCGGCCAACCTGGCGCACCCCGAGCGGGTCGTCGGGTTCCACTTCTTCAACCCGGTCGCGGTGCTGCCGCTGGTCGAGGTCGTCCGGGGCGAGCGGACCGGCGACGCCGCCGTGGCGACCGCGCTCGACGTCGGGAAGACGCTCAAGAAGAACTGCGTGATCGTCGCCGACCGGCCCGCGTTCGTCGTGAACCGGCTGCTCACCCGGTTCCTCGGGGAGATCATCGGCACCGTCGACGAGGGCACCGGGTTCGAGGTCGCCGAGCACGCGGCCGACCCCCTGGGCCTCCCGATGTCGCCGTTCCTGCTGCTCCAGCTGGTCGGGCCCAAGATCGCGGTGCACGTGGCGGAGACCCTGGCGGCGGCGTTCCCCGGCCGGTTCGCCGTCTCCGACAAGCTCCGCGCCGTGGCCGACTCCGGCCGGACGTCGGTCTACCGGCCCGACTTCTCGGTCGACCCCGACGTGATCGCGCTGCTGGCCGGCGGCGACCGCCCGTCGACCGGCCCCGAGGTGCTCGCGCGGGCCGTGGAGGGGCTGGCCCAGGAGATCCGGATCATGCTCGACGAGGGGGTGGTGGCCGCGGCCGAGGACATCGACCTGTGCATGATCCTCGGCGCCGGATGGCCGTTCCACCTCGGTGGCATCACCCCGTACCTGGACCGGACCGGCGTCTCCGCCAAGGTCAACGGGGCGCCCTTCCGCTGACGGTTCCGTATAGGTGTAAATACCTAAAATACCTAGACGTTGGCGCCTCTTTTGAGGGCTAAACCGTGATAGGTATTACCCCGTAAGGTCTCACTCTGTGAGACCGAGCCTTCACGCATTCCTGCGGTGGCGGCAAGGGGGTTAGCCTGCGATGCCGTCAGAAGAGTGGCTGCGCCTGGCGTCCAGGCCGGTGCCGCCGGTCAAGATCGACACGGCCGCGCCCAACGTCGCGCGGGTCTGGAACTACCTGGTGGGCGGCCGCGATAACTTCGAGGCCGACCGCCGGGCGGCCAAGCTGCTGATCTCCGTCGCCCCGGCGATGGCGGAGTTCGGGCTGGCCTCCCGCGCGTTTCTGCGCCGGGCCGTGACCTACCTGGCCGCCGAGGCCGGGATCAGGCAGTTCCTCGACGTCGGCACGGGCATGCCCACGGCCGGCAACACGCACGAGGTCGCCCAGGCGGTCGACCCGTCCTGCCGCATCGTCTACGTCGATAACGATCCGATGGTGCTGTCGCACGCGCGCGCCCTGCTCCGCTCGGCGACGGGCGGCGTCAGCTTCCTCGACGCTGACGCCCGCGACCCCTCCTCGGTCATCGCCGGGGCGGGCCAGACGCTCGACCTCACCCAGCCGGTCGGCATCGTCATGATCGACATACTCAACTTCCTCGCCGACGCCGAGAGCGTGCTGGCCGGGCTGCTCGGGGCGGTGGCGTCCGGCAGCTACCTGGTTGTCATGCACCCGACGCCGGACGAGCTGCTCGCGGCCGCGGGCGAGCGCTGGAACCACATCAGCCCGGTCCCCGTCATCCTCCGGGACCGCGCCACGGTCGGGCGCTGGCTCACCGACCTCGGCCTCGACCTCGTCGAGCCCGGCCTCGTCCGGCTGCACCGCTGGCGTCCCGAGCCCGACGACCCGGACTGCGCGGACACGCTGCCGCTGCTCGGAGCCGTCGCCCGCAAGCCCCGATGACGGTCGTCGACAGAAATTGAATCGACAACTATCTATCTCTCTTGGTGACGATCGGTTAGCATAAGAAACGGAGAGACACCTTTACGGGGGAATTGGGTCGCGACGCCACGTGAGTCTGCAATTGGATCATGACGATGGTCACCGGAACGGGTCCGGGCTGATCGACGTCACCGTGCCCAACGCCGCCCGGGCGGCCGACTTCCTGAACGGCGGGCAGACCAACTTCGCGGCCGACCGCAAGGCGGCCGCCGCCCTGGTCGAGTCGGCGCCGTCGATCGCCGCGATCCCGGCCTCGGCCAGCGCCTTCCGTCGCCGGGTGGTCAGCTACCTGGCGGCCGACACCGGGATCAGGCAGTTCCTCGACATCGGTGACGGCCTGGTGGCGCTCGGCAATACCCATGGCCCCGCGCAGGCGATCGATCCGACCTGCCGGATCGTCTACGTCGAGAGCGACCCGATGATGCTCGACCGCACCCAGGCGAGCATCGCGTCCGCGCCAGCAGGGCTGGTGGCCTGCGTCGAGGGGGACATCGCGGACGTCAACGGCCTCGTCTCGGCGGCGGGCGACGCCGGGATCCTCGACGCCGGCCAGCCGATCGCCATCCTGCTGATGTCCACCCTCGCCCACGTGGAGGCCGCGGCCGACGCCGCCAAGGTCGTCGCGGCGCTGATGGATCCCGCGCCGTCCGGCAGCTATCTGGTGATGTACCACCTGGCCAGCGACCTCGACCCGGCGCTTGAAAATGCGCTCAAGCAGTGGAACGCGGCCGCCACCGTCCCCATCGTGCTCCGTTCCTCGGCCGAGATCTCCGCCCTGGTGACCGGCCTCGACCTGATCCGGCCGGGGCTGGTCCCGATCGACGACTGGCGACCCGACGAGTCCGATCCGCCCGCCCGGGGGCCCGCCCCGATCTACGGTCTGGTCGCACGGAAGCCCTGACATTCTGTGATCGGGCACGATTGACACGTGGGGCGGCACCCGAGAAGCATCGACGTGTGAAAACAGTCCAGACTGCCCTCGGCCCGGTCGAGGCCGCCAAGCTCGGCCGGGTTTTGATGCACGAGCACGTGTTCGTGATGACCGCCGACGTCCAGCAGAACTATCCGGACGAGTGGGGTGACGAGGACCAGCGCGTCGCCGACGCCGTTCGCAAGCTCAGCGATCTGCCCAAGCACGGCATCGACACGATCGTCGACGTCACCGTGGTCGGCCAGGGCCGGGACATCGCGCGGATCAAGCGGATCGCCGAGCAAGTCCCGGATCTCAACATCGTGGTCGCCACCGGCATCTACACGTTCGACGAGGTACCGCTTTTCTTCTCCCGCCGCCCGAAGGAGACGATGACCGACTTCTTCATCCGCGACATCACCGAGGGCATCGCGGGCACCGGGGTCCGGGCGGGCATGCTCAAGTGCGCGGTCGACGAGAAGGGCCTGACCGACGGGGTCGAGCGGGTGCTCCGCTCGGTCGCCCGCGCGCACGCGGCCACCGGCGTGCCGATCACCATCCACACCCACTCGGCGGGCCAGCACGGCCCGCAGATCGTCGAGGTCCTCACGTCCGAGGGCGTCGACCTCAGCCGAGTCGTCCTCGGCCACAGCGGCGACGCCGTCGACCATCCCGACTACCTGGAAGCGATGGCCAAGACCGGCCTCACCCTGGGCATGGACCGCTTCGGCATCGACCATTTCGCCACCTTCAAGCAGCGCAGCGACTTGGTAGCCGAAATGTGTCGCCGCGGCTTCGCCGACCGCATGGTGCTCTCCCACGACTGCTCGTGCTACCTCGACTGGTTCACCCAGGGCGCCCTGGCCCAGCTTAAGGACTGGCACTACCTGCACGTCAGCCAGGACGTGATCCCCTACCTCCGCGACCACGGCGTCACCGAATCCCAACTCGACGCCATGCTCACCCGCACCCCCGCCAGCATCCTGGCCGGCTTACCCGCCTCCCGATTTCGGTCCCCGCCAGCATCCTGGCCGGCTTACCCGCCTCCCGATTCCGGTCCCCGCCAGCATCCTGGCCGGCTAGCCCCGCCCCCGCCCCCCGCCCGACCCGGCGCCGACCGGGCCCAGCTTCGTATCATTTCCGACCACTTTTCGTCTTCGTATCAGTTCTGACCACATTCCTGACCGAATTGTGGGATTCGCGTGGTCAAAACTGATAGAGAGATGGGCCGTGTGGTCAGAACTGATAGATAGATAAGTGGCAGCCGCGGGATAACAGCAAGAAGCGCGGAGCGCCGGACGGCGCGGCGGCTGGAGGTGGCGGGTTAGGCCGGCGGGTCGATGTCGGTTAGGCGGGCGTCGCGGGAGAGGCGGAGCCAGCGGGTGATCCCGATCGAGGCCAGGAACGGCGCGTCGTGGCTGGCGACCAGCAGCGCTCCCTGATAGCAGGCGAGCGCCTGGCTGAGCTGGCGCACCGACGCCAGGTCGAGGCTGTTGGTGGGCTCGTCGAGGAGCAGGAACTGCGGCGGCGGGTCGGCCAGCAGCAGCGCCGCCAGCACCGCGCGGAACCGCTCGCCGCCCGAGAGCGTCCCGGCCGCGGCGTCCGCCCGCGCACCGCGGAACAGGAACCTCGCCAGCCCGGCCCGCACCTCGTTGACCGAGGCGGCGGGCGCGACCGCGCGCACGTTCTCGGCCACCGTTAGCGTGTCGTCGAGCACGTCCAGCCGTTGCGGCAGATATCCGAGCGCGCTGATCCGCCGCACATCAAGGACCGGCCGTCGGCGTTCCGAGACATCGCGCCCCGGCTTGCGGGGTTCGGGTACGCCGAGGTCACCGGCGATGAGCCGCAGTAGCGTGCTCTTCCCGGCGCCGTTCGGCCCGGTGAGCGCGATCCGCTCAGGCCCCCGGATAACAAGCTCCGCGATCGCCTCGGCGTCCGCCTCATCCGCCGGCGGCGTCCGCCACGGAATCCACCGCCGATCGAGTCCGCGCACCCGGAGCACGGTCCGGCCGACCGGCACGGCCGTCCCCGGCAGCGAGATCGCGATGGCGTCGTCGTCGCGGACCGCCTCCTCCGCCTCCGCCAGCCGGACCTGCGCGTCCGCGATCCGCGCCAGCTGGATATCACGCGACCGCCCGGCCGTCTCCTGGGCGGAGCGCTGCCGCGCGCCGGCCGCGGCGTGCGGCAGCGAGCCGGACGCGGACAGCTGCCGGCCCTGCCGGTCCCGCCGGGCCTGTTTGGTCTGGCCCCGCACCAGGTCGCGATGCTCGCGCCGGACGTCGGCGGCGGCCGCGCTGACCGCGCGCTTGGCGGCGGTCTGCTCGGCCTCGAGCATGGCCTGGTAGCGGGCCAGGTTCCCGCCGTACAGCCGCAGCGAGTGCCCGTAATGGTCACTGCGCAGGTCCGCGACCTGGTCCACCAGGCCGAGCAGCTCCCGGTCGTGGCTGACGATCAGCATGACCCCGGGCCAAGACTCGACCGCCGCGTACAGCCGTCCGCGCGCCTCCCGGTCCAGGTTGTTGGTCGGCTCGTCAAGCAGCAGGACGTCCGGCCGGCGCAGGAACAGGGCAGTCAGCGCGGTCAGGATCATCTCGCCGCCGGACAGCCGGCCAACCGGGTCGTCCAGGCCGACGTGGTCTAGGCCGAGCCGGGAGAGCCACGCCTGGGCCTGCTCCCGCACGTCCCAGCGGTCGCCGACCGCGTCGAACGCCGCCTCGCTGGCGTCGCCCGCCTCGATGGCGTCGATCGCGTCGAGCACGCCGTCGATGCCGAGCAGCGACGCCACCCGGGCGCCGGCGTCAAGGGCGAGGCTCTGCGGCAGGTAGCCGACGTCCCCGGTCACCGTCACCGCTCCGGACGACGGCTGCAAACGGCCGGCGATCAGCGCCAGCAAGGTGGACTTGCCCGCGCCGTTCACCCCGATCAGGCCGGTCCGGCCGGGGGAGAAGGCGGCGCTGAGGCCGTCGAGCACGCGACGCCCGTTCGGCCAGGAAAAACTGAGATCGCTCAGCACAACGCTGGGCCCGCTGGACCGCACGGGCACGGGAGAACGAGAAGAAGACACGCAAGGGCTCCAGAATGAGGTCACGGGCGCGCGCCACCGCGGCGCGGCACATGGGGTGAACCTCAGAGCTCCAAGCGACTCTCCGGCTGTCGGGGATGAGACGACGTCATCATGCCCACGCGCGCGGGGCCGATGCAACTGAATTACCGGCGCGCGGTTTCCCGCCTAGCTGCGCTCTCGCGGGTCCGGTTCGAGGCAGGCGGGATCGACCGCGATCCGTGCGGGCGCGGGCTCGGCGCAGTCGGGCTCCGGCTCCAGGCAGCCGGACCCGGGCGCTGCCTGCGACGGGGATAGGCCCGCCACGGCCGAGGCGAGCAGCTCGTGCAGGGTTGACCGCTGATCGCAGGTCAGGGTCTTGAACAGCTCATCCTCGACTAGTCCGAGCTGAGCGTAGGTCTGCGTCAGCTCGTCCGCCCCGGTCGCGGACACCTCGACGATGTGCCGCCTGCGGTCGGCCGGGTCGCGCCGGCGGGTGATCAGGCCGCGCTCCTCGAGCTCGTTGAGCAGGCCGAAGACGTTGCTGGGGTCCAGGCTGAGGGCGGCGCCGACCGCGTGCTGGGTCATCGGGCCCCGCTCGCCGAGCAGGGTCAGCGCGATCACGTGGCGTGGTCGCAGCGAGTCGTCGGCCATGGCCGCGTCGGCGGCGCGGCGGCTGATCCGGGCGAGGTGGTCGATCAGCGGCAGGATCTGCTGTCCCGCTGCCACCGATGATTCCGCCATGAGGTGAGCATACCGTCGGATCGATAGTTTGCGCATCACCAATGATTAGTGATAGATATACGGATGTCACCCGACGAGGGTCCCATAGCCCGGGGTGACCGGCAGGGCGGCAGCCCGCCCTCCGACCATGAGACCTGGAGCAGCAATGTCGAAACTTCTTGTCATCGTCGGCAGCACGCGCCCGACCCGCGCCGCCGATCTCGTTGTGCCGTGGCTAGCCGGCAAGGCGGCCGAGCACCCGGCCTTCGAGACCGAGGTCGTCGACCTGCGGGACTGGCCGCTGCCGTTCTTCGGAGAGCACTTCGGCACGATCGGCGACATCAACGACCCGACCTACTCCGAGCCGCTGGTGAAGGAGTGGAACGAGAAGATCAAGTCGGCCGACGCGTTCATCATCGTCACCGCGGAGTACAACCACTCCATCCCCGGCCGCCTGAAGAACGCGCTCGACACCGTCTGGCTCTCGTTCGGCTTCAGGAACAAGCCGGTCGGGTTCGTCGGCTACTCGGCCGGCATCGCCGGCGGCACCCGTGCGATCGAGCACCTGGCCCATGTGTTCGTGGAGACCGAGTCGGTGCCGGTCCGCAACAGCGTGATTATCCCCGAGGTGCAGTCCGCCTTCGACGAGAACGGCCAGCCGGTCAGCCCGATGACCGACGCCGCCGCCGACGTCATGCTCGACGACCTCGCCTGGTGGTCGGCCGCGCTGGAGAAGGCGCGGGCGGAGGGGGAGCTCGTCCCGGGCTCGTTCCGGCTCCGGGCGGCGCTCGCTCCCCAGTCGTAAGGCGGCGTCACCGCGCTCAGGCAGTCGCCTCGGCCTGGGCCGCAGTCTCGGCCGGGCCCCTCCGGGTCCAGCCGGGGCTGAGGACGCGGACCCTGAGTTCCTCGGGCACTATCTCGTCCCCGCAGTGGCGGCAGATGACCGCCGGGTCGAGGTCGTGCCCGCAGCTGTGCTCGAACGCGGTCGGCGGCGAGTCCACCGCCCACCGGTCGCCCCAGCCGCGGAGCACCGTGAGCACGGCCCGCAGCTCCTGGCCGGCCTGGGTGAGCTCGTACTCGTAACGCGGCGGGTGCTCGCTGTATAGGCGGCGCTCGACCACGCCGGCCGCCTCCAGCGTGCGCAGCCGGGCGGCGAGCCGGTCGCGGGGGGCGCCGGTGTTCTTCGCGATCGCGTCGAAGCGCTTGTTGCCGAAGGTGATCTCGCGCACGGCCAGCAGCGTCCACTTCTCGCCGATCAGGTTCAGGGCGGCCGCGACCGAGCACGGACGGCCAGGCAGTTCCTCGCGCATAACCACCATCGTACCTGGGTTGCGAAATCAAACTGATGCGGGCTACGCTCCAGTTGGATTTCCAAACTCAGGAGGATCGGGTGGCCGACAGCGGGGCAAAACCGGGGCAGGCGCGGTTCGGGGCCGTGTTCGCCGTGGTCACGGCGGGCATCGCGGTGGTCAACCTCGACCTGTTCATCGTGAACGTCGCGCTGCCGTCTATCGGCCGCGACTTTCACGGGACCGACCTGGCGTCGCTGTCCTGGGTGCTGAACGCGTACGCGATCGTGTTCGCGGCGCTGCTGGTCCCGGCGGGCCGGGCGGCCGACCTCATCGGCCGCCGGGCCGCGTTCCTGACCGGCATGATCGTCTTCGCGGTCGCCTCGGCCGCCTGCGCCGCCGCGCCGGACGTCTGGGTTCTGGTCGGCGCCCGGATCGTCCAGGCGGCCGGCGGCGCGCTGCTGATGCCGGCCTCGCTCAGCCTGCTGCTGGCGGCGGCGCCGCCGGAGCGGCGGACCGGCGCGATCCGCGCCTGGACCTCCGTCGGCGGCGCCGCCGCCGCGCTCGGCCCGGTCGTCGGCGGCGCCCTGGTGGAGGCGAGCTGGCACTGGGTGTTCCTGGTGAACGTGCCGATCGTCGCGATCGCGCTGGTGTACGGCGTCCGGGTGCTCCCGCTTGACCGGTCGACCGCGCACGCGGCCGAGGTCAGGGCGGAGGCCCGACCGGACATCCTCGGCGCCGCCGTCTTCACCGTGGCGATCGGGGCGCTCGCCCTCGCGCTGGTCAAGGCGGACGACTGGGGCTGGACGTCGGCCCCGGTGCTGGGCGGGTTCGCAGCCACCGCGGTGCTGATCGCGCTGTTCATCGTCCGGTCGGCGCGGCACCCCGCCCCGGTGATCGAGCTGCACCTGCTGCGCCGGCCGCTTTTCGCCGCCGCCACGGCCGCCAACGTGGTGTTCGGCATCGCCTTCGGCGCGATGCTGCTGCTGGTGACCCTGTGGTGCCAGGACGTCTGGGGCTGGTCGGCGCTGCGGACCGGGCTCGGCGTCGCCCCCGGGCCGTTGCTGGTCCCGTTCCTGGCGATCGCGGCCGGGCCGATCGCGCGCCGGATCGGCCCGGGCCCGGTCGCCGCGGTCGGCTGCGCGATCTACGCCGGCGGCTGCGTCTTCTGGCGGCTGAACCTCTCGCTCGCCCCCGACTACCCCGCCCACATGCTCCCGGGCATGCTGCTGACCGGCATCGGGGTCGGCCTTACGTTGCCCACTCTGGTCAGCGCCGCCGTCTCGGCGGTCCCGCCCAACCGGTTCGCCACCGGCTCGGGCATCGTCACCATGGCCCGCCAGGTCGGCATCGTGCTCGGCGTCGCGATCCTGGTCACCGTCCTCGGCGCGCACGCCGCGGGCGACGGCGCCCTGCCGGCCTTTCAGCGCGCCACCGTGGTGCTGGCCGCCGCCGCGGCCGCCGCCGCTCTCGTCTCCCTGCTCCTGGTCTGGGCGGGCCGGCGCGAACGGGTCAGGCCGACCGTCGCTAGCGGCGCGGAGGAAAGCACCAAGTCGCCCGTTCGCTCGTTACGCCGGAGAAT
>Ga0302326_10006814_pt1 | contig 25546 bp, 20 predicted proteins | sample Palsa_T0_3_FD_202264 | JGI IMG/M metagenome (GOLD analysis project Ga0302326, IMG submission 202264) | Peat permafrost microbial communities from Stordalen Mire near Abisko, Sweden - Palsa_T0_3 | ecosystem: Environmental > Terrestrial > Soil > Palsa > Peat permafrost | place: Sweden: Abisko... | reverse complement strand
AGATGATATTATCGAGAATATTTACCTCGTGAACCGCTGCAGGAGTTATTTGGATAAATTCAGGAATGGCAGTTTTTAGGTCCAACTGAACGTGGACTTTGACGCCTCCTTTGGTTGTTCTGAATTTTGCCCAGCTGAATGCTGACAAGCAGACGTCGATGATGGTAGCATCAATCGCGAATACATTGTTTTTCAGTTCAACTTCCAAATCGCTTTAGTTTAGATACAATGACTTTGCTTCTTCAATCAGGATCATTGCCATCTCCTCGAAGATCCTGGAATCCCGGCTCTCATTCGCATTTGATAACGTACTTTTTGCAATGGCTTGACCAATACCCAGGTGATACAATTTGCCGGCGTTAGCTCGCAGGCATAAAATAGTATCGGATAGGCTTTCACGGTGAGTGAGTTGGCCAAAAGCCATGCACAAAAATTGCTTCCAGCAAGAAAACTGTTTGGATTTATAATCTCCTTTGTAGCGATTAACACAAGCGTTAAAGACTTTATGAGAGACGAGCTCCATCAGTTGAGAGAAGACGTATTTGCCCTGGTTCATGTGTATTGACAATCAATACTTTAAAACAAGGCAATTTTTGGCAATTTTCAAATCGTTTCCATTCCAAAATCCGCTGAAACCCAATACAGTCAATAATTTCAAAGAACTTATTTATTCAACATCGAAACAACACTGATAATAAATGAGTATTAAATCTTCTAATGAGCAAACTGGTTTAAGTCGAAAAGAGCGACTCATAATAGATGCTATAGTCGGCCATGGCAAACAAATTGTCCGTGTAGAAGATTTGACGCCTTTGTACGAGCGAAATTTAGTCGGGCTTTTAGAAGCTGCATTTATACTGGTGCGGGGGGATTTACCTGATATTGTTGCAAGAGCGTTTCCTACCAGCTGTTTATTGGTTATGAACAGAACCCAGTGCTTCTACACCGGGTCTTGTAAATATTTAAAGATCTCCACACCAAGGGCCAAAATCAAAGGGGGAGTTTTCAGTGGGACTGCAGGTATAAGTTACTTCGTTAAAAAGGCATTGTAATGAATGTAGCAAAAAACCCAAACCCAGCAAGCGCGGCAACTGTTCGTAAAATATTAAACAATTGCCAGCGGTCGCGAATACTTTCCCAGTTTAAAGGCGCTGTAGCCTGAGTCCATAATATTATTTGATTGTTAATGGGCACCTCAACAACTAAGGTAATGAGTAAGGCGATTAAGATGAAGACAATTGATGTGATGCCAATATAAAATTCTGTTGACCCTTTACGGGAATTTAATCCTACGGACAAGGACATAAACACGATGGAGGAAATCGAAATGAATCTCATCGGAATCTCGAGATTTTGATTTATAGTTTTGGCTATGTGTATGTATTCCGCTAACGAAAAAACCTCAAAAGAACGGCTGATTGAAAACCAGTCGCCCCAAAAGATACCCGTTAACAACAGTAGAAGGCATAATGCGAGCAATTGGGTTAGCTTTGATAGCTTTGCCTTAACATTTGTTTGGTTTGGCATAGTTAATTTTTTAGAGGAAGCTTCTGCTTCGTATTCAAAAAGCCAATTTATCTTTTAGGAAGCTACAGGCAAACTGCATTGCTTCCTGCCCCAATTTCCCCGCTCCAAGGAATCCGTGCACGTTCTCATAGTTTTTGTAAAGGACCGACACCCCGGCGGCTCTGAGCTTATCTGCATAGGCACGGCCCTCGTCCCGCAGCGGATCGTAGGTGCATGTGATGATCAAGGCTGGCGGCAGTCCGGGAAAGCTTTTTGCCCGCAAAGGAGACGCCTCATCAAAAAGAGAGGGATCAGTAAGATAATTGTCCCAAAACCATTTCATGACTTCTGCTGTTAAGCCAAATCCCTCCCTGTTTTCTTTCCATGACGCATGGTCGCCCGAATAATGGTCCGTCACGGGATAAGCGAGGAATTGCGCAGCCAGCCGAATACCTTCCTTCGTCAAATGCTGCGCCGCATAGGCAGCCATATATCCACCGGCACTATCCCCTGCCACGGCAGCCCTGCTCCCTACACCCTTATACTTTCCGGCATTTTCGATCATCCACTTTGTAGCCGCGATGCAATCGTCCGGACCGGCTGGATAGGGATGCTCAGGCGCCAACCGGTATTCCACCGACATGACGACGATACCGGCCCTTGCACAGAGCTCCCGGCAAATTTCATCGACGGCATCGATACTCATGATCGTAAACCCGCCGCCATGAAAATAAGCGACCACGGCAAAAGGACCTTCACCTTCGGGAATATAGATCCTTACCGGAATTCCCTGCAAAGGAATAACCGTATTGACGATCTCTCCGACAGGGGTAGGATTCGGATACGGTGGAAGTTGCCTCATCCGCTCCCGTGATTCCGCAGGCGGATACCGGTTGATCGTTGGCAACCCCAATAGTTCCGCAAAAGCAATATTTTGTTGGACTTCCTCTGGAAGGGGCATGGACAGTACGACCCTCCCCTTCTTCCGCTGTACGGATAAATCCGGAGCCCCCGACAACTCATCCCAGGCGGCTGCGGCCTGCTGCATCGCATAGACATTCCCCAGGCCGATCTTCAACTGCCCCCCGTCGATCAACCGGGCGATCTCCGCCAGGCCCTCATGCGAGGGCTGCAATTGCGAGAAAAGGGCATGTATCTTATACTGAGCGGCCAACGGCTCGGATACAGGCTGCGTCAACGAAATCAGGTACCCTCCTTTCTTAATCACCGCATAGGAACGTTGTAATACTTCTCCGCCAACCGTATCGATAACCGCATCTACTTTCCCTACGACATCCTCAAAGACCCCGGTCTTGTAGTCGATGACCTTATTAGCGCCTAAAGATTGCAGCAAGGCCTCATCCGCCGCTGCGGCTGTAGTCAGGACCCTTGCCCCGGCCCGGTGAGCGAGTTGTACGGCATAAGCCCCCACAGCTCCTGCGCCTCCATGTATAAGGATCGTCTGCCCTTTCCCCATTTTTGCATGGCGCAAGACCTGCCAGGCCGTCTCAGCCGCAACAGGCACCGAAGCCGCTTCGGCAAAGCTCAACGTACGTGGCTTCAGCGCTATGAACGCCACATCGATCGTCAGGTACTCGGCATAAGCACCCCCTTCCATCTTTTCCCCATATACCTCGTCTCCCACCTGATAGCCGGTGACGCCGCTTCCCACTGACTCGATTATTCCCGAAAAATCCACTCCGGGTATCCACGGGAAGGACAATGGCATAAAGTCTTTGAATGCGCCGGCCGCCTTTTTCAGATCGATCAGATTGACCGCCGCTGCGTGAACGCGGATCAGCACCGCCTGCGATTTCGCAACGGGCATATCACGATCGATAAGGTCCAGATTCTTACCGGTTCCATATTTTCCTAGAGCAATGGCTTTCATTTTTAATTTTGAAAGTTTGATAAGAATGGGAGAACTATTTATCAAGAAAGTTCGGCGGAAATACCTGCATGCCGTATTTTGCGGCAATGGCCCCCAGCCGCTTTACTTCCGTTTGATCTATTACTGGCGGAGGCAGGAACGTGTCTGGCGCCACGGGCTTCCCGACTTCCAAAAAGAAATCATCCAGCCCGGCCGGGGAGACCACGCATATCAGATGGGCCATCCCGTCAGACTTATTCTTAAAGGCATGGGGACCTCCCCCTTTTGGAACATAAACCGTGGCGCCAGCTTTCGCGACATGAACACCCAATTCAGTCTTGAATTCGACCTCTCCCTCCTGCACATAAAAAACCTCATGGATAAGCGGATGGATATGGGGGCCGGGACCTCCCCCGGGAGGCACCATCATGTCGATTATGGCAAATTCCCCCTTCGTTTGGTTGCCCCTGATTAGCAGACGGTATGTGTCGCCCACCATCGATAAACTGACGCCTTCGCTTTTTTCCACTACAATAGGAGGGTGCAAAGTCGGATAATCGGTATAGCCCTTAGCCCCCGGCGTATACAAAGTAGTAAGATCAGGCACGGCAAGATGTGCGTTTAAGGCTATTCGTTTGTCGAGGTCAGGGTTGGCGAGAAAAGACCGTCCAAAGGCGACCAGATCGGTAAAACCGGCGCTTAAAGCCGCCTCCGCCGTCGTAGGCGTAAGGCCATTACACAAGATGATCGTGCCGGAAAAAGACGACCGTATCACGTCATAGGTCTTCTGCGGGATCTGCGCATTGACGGCAATATGGATATGGCTAATACCGATCTTCTCCAATTCACCGGCAAGATAGCCGTAAGTCTCGTGCACCTCCTGCTCTGGATAGGGCTGTAGGTCCCCTAATTTGCTATACGGAGAAAGCCGAATACCCACTTTTTCTTTACCGATGGCATCAGCAACACCCTTTGCCAGGTCAAGCGCCAGTTTGGCCCGGGCCTTGACAGTCCCACCGTATTCATCCGTCCTGTTGTTTACGTTAGGGTTTAGAAATTGTTCGATGAGATAGCCATTCGCCCCATGTAGCTCTATTCCATCAAAACCCGCCTCGACGGCATTCCTGGCCGCCTGAACATGGCCTTCGATAATGGCTGCAACGCCGTCGGCGGTTAAGGCAGCAGGACTCGAATGATCTTGGAGACCGGCCGAATCGGTAAAGATCTGTCCTGCGGCTTTTAACTCGGAAGCGCCTACCAATTGAGCCCCGTCAGGCAAATTATCATAGTGACCGATGCGGCCGGTATGCATCAGTTGGACGAAGATTCGGCTGCCCCCGGCATGCACAGCATCGGTCACCTTTCTCCAACCCTCCACCTGGGCTCGCGAAAAAATGCCCGGGATCCGGGGATATCCAAGCGCCTCCGGCGTAGGAGCTGTGCCCTCGGTGATGATCAACCCTGCTCCCGTCCGCTGGGAGTAGTATTCGACCATCAGCTCATTTGGTAAATTATCGACCGCCCTGCTCCTCGTCATGGGGGCCATAACCAGATGATTCTTAAATGTGAAGCGGCCTTTTGTAAATGGCGATAAGATCTTTTTCAAAGTGCTGTATTTTATTACAGCACAAATCTCCTTCGATAAACAAGATTAAAATAGTCATGTTCGACCGAAGATCAGTCCTATCCGGCGACTGAAAATTTCTTCGGCGTCATGCCATGGTGCTTCTCGAAAAGCCTGCTAAAATGACTAAGATTGGAGAACCCCAGTTCGTATCCGGTCTCTCCTACCGATCGGCCTGTATTCTTCAATAGAAAAGCGGCCTCTTCCATCCTCGCCTTCTGAAAGTGATCGTAGATACTATCGCCGAATACCTGTTTGAATAGCTTCTTCAATTTGGTCTCACTCATGCCGGCCATCACACATAGTTCGGACAGTTGAGGCGGGACACTGAGATCGGCGAGAACCGCCGCCCGCACCGCGAACAATTTCTCGATATCCAGCTTATTCACGGGTTGTTGAGGGACGGCATCCCGCCTGAGCAATCTCCTGAACAGGATATAGAGCAGCTCCTGTATCTTAAACATATAATATAGCTTATTCAGGTCATCTTCAACGGTATACTCCGCGATCTGTTTCAGTACTTTGTGCGTCTCTCCGTCCATGCTCTCATAAAAAAGAAACGTAGTCCCGCTGGTAATGGTCTGTACGAGATTATTGGCTTTCCGAATAGGCATCAGCATAGTAGCCAGCCTGGATGTCATAATTCCGACAACTGTAAAATAGATATCCGTTTTCGGGGGGAACCGCGTCACTGAATTGAGATTGCAGGAGGTGATCTGAATTGCGGATGGGTTATGCCTGGAAATATGAATATTGTCCTGGCCTTCGGTCGTCACGCTAAAAAGTTCCTCATTACTATGAAAGATAAAGGTAACCAGGCCCTCAGGATTTTCCGGTGCAAATCGCCGCAGGACAAACTCTTCCTTGAGCCGGTAGTGGTGGATTAGCAGGTGAACATCGGCTTCCACGCCGATCTTCCGGACACTGCCCTCTCCCATCGAAGCAGGGAGGATCAACCTGTCCCCGTTTAGCGGTACGTTGAGCTTATTCGCAAAATCAGCCAGAAAATTATGGCCTTTTCCTGTAATAAAATCGAGTTCCATAAATCGGAAGCTACCTATTCCAGGTAAATAGAAAATTAGAATTGAATACAAGTTAACATATTAAGATGAAAAAACCATGGGGTTTGGAAGGTCTCTTGTTTTCTAAATAGTGATGTTCCGGTCTGAAGCGAAAGACAGCCAACTGTTAGCGTAGCTACAATCGGAAAAACACGCCCCAGGTTAGCAGCTTCCATTCTTAAAGGAAGCTGCCTTTGGCTGTGAACTGGCGAGAGGTAGTATTGAATGCATTTGGACAGAGAAAAGCTTCGCCTTTGGCCGCCGGAAAGAACGAAAACGAGCGGAAAAATAGGGATAAGCGGATGCTCAGGTAATAGATGAGCTTGGTGGCGAAATAGGTTAATGGATCGTCTTCCAGCATGACCTTTCGCACATTTTTAAATTGCGTTGGGTCATAGTTACGGTGCTTCTTGGATATTTGTTTCTTCTTTTCGATGCGTTTCGTCGGATTGTCCGAAGTGATCTTTTCGCTTTCAAGGAATATGAATACGGTAGACAGCGCGCTTTTGTTGTTGTTGAAAGTCCGGTTACTCCATGAGTATTCGTCAGACGCCTGCCGTAACGCAGATTTGACGTGTTCGCGTGTAATGGTTTTGACGGATTCGTGCTGCAGGTTGTGCTTTGTAAGATAAATAGTCAACACTTCGATGGCGCGTTTGAGCTTTGTGAGGGTAGCGCTTCCAAGGCCCCGCTGTTCCCATTCCTGGATGAAGTAGTTGAACGCTTCGACACAACTCCATTCCTTATTCCGCGCAGTCTTCCCGGCCCGCTGGAATTCCAGAAACTCTTTTTGCTCCAGTTCGAAAGGATTGTGTCCGTGTTCGAGGGCGTACTTTATGGCGTCTAAAAGCAGCTGTGCGTATTCATCCGTCTTGTATCGGTTGATGTCTTCAAAGACGGGAAAACCTTTCCATTTAGCACCTTTATAACGGTACCGCAGCTCTTCGGGGATCCGGAACTGATATTCTATCCACCAGCGCTTTCCTGTATAGAGCTTTGGCGGCTTCCAGTTGATGTACTTACCCAAAACTTGGTCACTGTTTTGGTCACTGTAGTTTTTTAGAAAAGAAAACGGCCTGTGTTTCAGGCCATTATTCTGTACCGCGTAGGGGAGTCGAACCCCTCATTCCTCCGTGAAAGGGAGGCGTCTTAACCGATTGACCAACGCGGCGTTCATATTCAACCGTTTTACCGGTTTTTCGCGAAAGGAGTGCAAAGATATAGGCTCTTTGAAAATCAGCCAAATAATTTCGCTTCTTGCCTAATGGCCGCCGCTCCGTCTCCTCCACTGCCCTCAAAACCCAGCCGGAGCCATCCACCCCCCTCTATTGTCTCCAACCTCATTTCCGCCCCGCCAAGCGATTGGTTTCAAGAAATTTAGCCATCCTTTTCAATTGATACCCAAAAATTTACACGCTCATAATATTCAATATTGTAACTTCGTGGCCAATTTTTAAAATCAAACAATTCGTTATGAGCACAGTAAAAGTTGCTATCAATGGCTTTGGCCGGATCGGACGTTTGGCTTTCCGCCAAATCCACGGTCTGGAAGGCATAGAAGTAGTGGCGATTAATGATCTGACCAGTCCAAAAGTATTGGCTCACCTGCTGAAATATGACAGCGCACAGGGCCGCTTCGAACAGGATGTAAAAGCTACCGAAAACTCCATTGTCGTCAACGGCAAAGAGGTAAAAATATACGCCCAGAAGAGCCCCGCCGAAATTCCCTGGAAAGACCATAATGTAGACGTCGTCCTAGAATGCACCGGCTTCTTCACCGATAAAGACAAAGCTGCCGCCCACCTCACCGCCGGCGCCAAAAGGGTCGTTATCTCCGCCCCTGCTACCGGCGACCTTAAAACCATCGTATTCAACGTTAACCACGATATCCTCGACGGCAGCGAAACCATCATCAGCTGCGCCTCCTGTACCACCAACTGCCTCGCGCCCATGGCCCAGGTCCTGGACAAAGAATATGGCATCGTCACCGGTCTCATGACCACGATCCACGCTTACACCAACGATCAAAATACTCAGGACGCCCCGCATCCCAAAGGCGACCTCCGCCGCGCTCGCGCCGCTGCCGCAAACATCGTCCCTAACAGCACCGGCGCCGCAAAAGCTATCGGGCTCGTACTCCCCCAGCTAAAAGGCAAACTGGACGGCGGCGCCCAACGCGTCCCGGTCCTCACCGGCTCCCTCACCGAGCTCGTCACCGTACTCAAAAAGAAAGTCACCCTCGAAGAAGTCAACGCCGCCATGAAAGCCGCCGCTAATGAAAGCTTCGGCTACACCGAAGACGAGATCGTCAGCAGCGATGTCATCGGCATCACCTATGGCTCGCTCTATGATGCCACCCAGACCCGCGTTATCGCCAACGGCGACCACCAACTGGTGAAAACCGTCAGCTGGTATGACAACGAAATGAGCTATGTCAGCCAGCTCGTCCGCAGCCTGAACTATTTTGCCAAACTGATTTCCAAATAGTATGAGCCAGTTCAGCCAACATTCGTTTGCAAATGAAAAAGCCCTCATCCGGGTCGATTTTAACGTTCCCCTGAACGATAAATTCGAAATCACCGACGATACCCGCATCCGCGGCGCCATCCCCACGATCCAAAAGATCCTCAAAGACGGCGGCAGCGTCATCCTGATGAGCCACTTCGGCCGGCCCAAAGACGGCCCCACGGACAAATATTCTCTGATGCATCTCATCCCGCACCTGGAGGAACTGCTCGGAACACCCGTCGATTTTGCCAACGACTGCATCGGCGACGAAGCGATCAAAAAAGCCAGTCAGCTCAAACCGGGCCAAATCCTCCTGCTCGAAAACCTTCGCTTCTACAAAGAAGAAGAAAAAGGCGACAAAGCCTTCGCCGAAAAGCTGGCCCGCCTCGGCGATGTCTACGTCAACGACGCCTTTGGCACCGCCCACCGCGCCCACGCCTCCACCGCCGTCATCGCGCAGTTCTTCCCCAGGGACCGCCGCATGTTCGGCCTCCTGATGGAAGGCGAAGTCGCCAGCGCCGAAAAAGTACTGCACCAGGCACAGAACCCTTTCACTGCCATCATCGGTGGGGCCAAAGTCTCCGATAAGATCCTCATCATCGAAAACCTCCTCGAACGCGCCACCGACATCATTGTCGGCGGCGGTATGGCCTATACCTTCTCCAAGGCCACCGGCGGCAAGATCGGCACCTCGCTTTGCGAAGACGATCGCCTCGACACGGCAAAAGAATTGATGAAAAAGGCAGAGGCAAAAGGCGTACGCATCCACCTGCCGTCCGATTCCATCATTGCCGACAAATTCGACGCCAATGCTAATGATTCGACAGCCCCCAGCAACAATATCCCCGACGGCTGGATGGGTCTCGATATCGGGATCAATGCCTGCGAACAATTCACCAACGTTATTCATAACTCAAAGACCATCCTGTGGAACGGACCCATGGGTGTTTTTGAAATGGAAAAATTCCAGCGCGGTACCAGGGGCATCGCAAAGGCAGTAGCAGAGGCCACCGCCAAAGGAGCTTTTTCTTTGGTAGGAGGGGGGGACTCCGTTGCGGCTGTCAACCAATTCGGCTATGCCGACAAGGTCAGCTATGTTTCCACCGGCGGCGGCGCCCTGCTCGAATACTTCGAAGGAAAAGAATTACCCGGCATCGCAGCCATCAAAGAGTAGCCAGTCACTTTTTATCCCATAAACTTTCTGCATATGAAACCCTTGCTGACCTTATTCTGCTGTAGCCTGCTCCTGTATTTGTCCCTACCGGCTCAAAAACGGCGACTTCCCGCCACCAGCACCGGCCTCGACGCCAGCCTCGACACTGCCTTTGCAAGAGTGCTAAAGGATTGGCATGCGGCCGGCTTCGCCGTCGCCGTCGTCGAAAAAAACAAAGTGATCTATGCAAAAGGCTTTGGATACCGCGACTGGGACAGCAAGCTGCCGGTAACACCGCACACGCTCTTCGCCATTGGCTCCTGCACAAAGGCTTTTACGGCCTCCCTTATCGGCATGCTCCAGCAGGAGGGCCGGCTCAATATCGATAAACCTGTCCGCGATTACTTGCCCGAGCTGAAATTTTATACCCCCGCCATGGACGAGACGATCACGCTACGCGATATGATGTGTCATCGCACCGGCCTGCCCCGCCACGACCTTTCCTGGTATCTTTTTGGCAATGTCAACAGGGATTCCATGGTCCGGAAGATCCAATACATGGAGCCGACGGCGGGGATAAGAGAAAAATGGCAATACAATAATTTTATGTTCGCCGCACAGGGCGTCGTCGTCGAACATCTTACGGGAAAAAGCTGGGAAAGCAATATAACAGAGAAAATATTCCAGCCGCTCGGCATGAAGGAATCCTATTTTTCAACAAAGGATATGCTGAGCAGCCCCGATGCAGCCCTGGGCTATGACCTCAAAAAAGATAGCATCATCAAAAAGCTGGATTACTACGAGATCGCAGCCCTGGCGCCTGCCGGCGCCATCAACAGCAATGTACTCGACATGGCCTCCTGGGTGACGACCTGGATAAACGGCGGAAAATTTCAGGGGAAAGAGATCCTTCCCGCAAGCTATGTCAGCGACGCCATCACGGCCCAAATGGCGATAGGCGGCGGCCTCCCCACCAAAGAAAATCCCGACGTCTTTTTCGCGACCTACGGTTTTGGCTGGTTCCTCGCCTCCTACCGCGGCCATTACCGGGTAGAACATGGTGGGAATATAGACGGCTTCTCGGCCAGTACCTGCTTTTTCCCCACAGACAGCATCGGCATCATCGTGCTCACCAACCAGAACGGATCGCAGGTCCCTTCCATCATCCGCAATATCCTGGCGGACAGATTGCTGCACCTGCCCTACAAAGACTGGGATACCTACCTGAAAAATATTGCGGACAAGGCAAAGAGCGACGCCAGACGTGCTGATTCAAGCAAGATCTCCGACCGCAAACCCGTCGCGCCCCCCTCGCATCCCACAGGCGATTATACCGGTATCTACAGCAACCCCGGCTATGGCAGCTTCGAAATATCCCTGAAACAGGACTCACTTTTCGCGCTGTTTCCCTTAAAGACCTGGTGGCTGAAACACTATCACTACGATGTATTCGCGCCCTACGAAAAGGATCCCAAAGACGGCATCGATACCTCGGGCGACGACGGAGGACTGCGATTGCAGTTCGGCATGGACCAGGCCGGCGCGATCACCAATGTTTCGATGAACCTCGAACCTACCCTCGGCAAACCCATTGTTTTTACCCGGACGCCAAAAGCGACAGCCCTAACCGCGGCCGAACTGCAAAAATATGTGGGGGAATATGTTTTGGGGGGTACCATCACCTCGAAAATCTACATCAAAAATGGCCAGACGCTTTACTTATTCGTACCCGGCCAGCCCGAATATGAACTGGTTCCCGCCGGCGCCGACAAATTTTCATTCAAGACATTAACCGGATTTGCCATCCAGTTTGTAAAGAATGATAAAGGCGAAGTCACGGACTTGCTGGCTATCCAGCCAAACGGGACATTCAAAGCGTCGAAGAAACCCTGATCACGATCTTCCCAAACTGCCTGGCATCCTCCATCCATCGGAAAGCAGCCTCGCCGTCCCCAAACGCAAATACCCGGTCCACCACCGGCCGGATCTTATGCTGCTCCACAAAATGGATCATCGAAGCAAAATCCGCCGGACTTCCCATCGTGGACCCCAGCACATTCAGCTGCTTCCAGAAGATCCGCCGCGCCACCACACTGGATGGATTACCACGCGTCGCTCCATAAAAGACAACCCTTCCTCCCGGCATCGCCAGATCGAATAAATCATTCACCCCGTCCCCCGCAGCCCCGTCGATAATAACGTCAAAAGCGCCCGCCAATGACTTCAACTTTTCTACCCACCTCTTACCCGTATAATTAGCACCGCCGGCCGCACCCATCGCCATCGCTTTATCCAGCTTCTCTACACTGCCCGAGGTCACGATCACTTCCGCGCCGGCTGCCACCGCAAACTGCAACGCAAACAACGCTACTCCGCCGCCAATGCCCGTGATCAAAACCTTCTCCCCCTCCTTCACCTGCGCCCGTGTCATCAACGCCCGATAGGCCGTCACCCCCGCAAGCGGCAACGCCGCCGCCTCCTCAAAAGAGAGATGCGCTGGCTTCTTTAGCAGGTTCCGTACCGGCGCCTTCACATATTCCGCAAAGGTCCCGTCATCCGGCAAACCCAGAATCCGAAAACTCCCCGGATCCTGGTACCCCGCCGATCCCCCCCAATCCAGTGAAGGGTCGATGATAACTTCCTTACCTATCCAACCGGCGATCCCGTCCTCGACCGGCCCGGCAAACCGGTCACCAACTGCAGCGAAGCCCAGGCCACTCACTTCCACCACCACACCCGCCCCATCCGAGCCCGGCACGATCGGGTAGTTCAATCCCGCATATTGCCCCTTTTGTATCCATAAATCCCGATGGTTCAGCGCCGCTGCATGCACCCGAACGATCGCCTCGCCCGGCCCGGCTTTCAACCCGGCCACCTCCCATACTTCCAGCGGCTTTTGCTTATCTGTAATCACCAAAGCTTTCATATAGATTTCACCTCCGTACACCAAAAGTATCGAAACCGCACAACCCCAACAAACCGCGATACCCCAACGCACTGACCGACAAGCCGTTAAAATTCTGGCACGACCCTCGCGGCCAAAACCCGGTAGCCAATCAAAACCCAGCAGCCAATCAACAACCATAGACAACCATGCTAAGGAACCATCTCACCACGACCATCCGCAGCTGGCGCAAAAGCCCTGCCCATAGCATCCTCAATATAACCGGCCTGGCCCTCGGTATCGCCTGCGCCGCCCTCATCCTGCTCTGGGTCGAAGACGAGCTGAACTGGGATCACCAGGTCCCCGACCGCAACCGCGTCTACATGACCCGGATGAACATGCCCTATCAGGGGATGATCACCAGCTTCACCCAGGTTCCCGGCCTGCTCGGGCCTGCTGCCGAAAAGGGCATCCCCGGCATCCAACACTCGTTTCGCTACTCCGACGGCGAACGAAAACTATTTACTGTCGGCGATAAGACCCTCTATGAAGACGGGACCTATGCCGACTCCGGCTATTTCGACATCACCAAGATCCCCTTCATAAAAGGCACCCCCCGGGGCTGCCTGCGCCAGCCCCATTCCATCGTCATCACCGCATCGACAGCAAAGAAATTCTTCGCCGACGAAGACCCGATGGGCAAGACGATGCGCATGAATAACACGATAAATTACACCGTCACCGGCGTGGTCCCCGACTTCCCTAACAACAATTCACTGGGCTTTCATTGGCTGACCTCCTTCGACGATTACCTCGTCGACCAGCCATGGCTCAGCATCTGGTCCAACTGGGGCCGCCCCGTGGTCTTCGAGCTTGAACCCGGCGCCGATCCCAACATCGTAGCAAGCAGACTGGCCGCGATGGTGCGTCCAAAGGATAAGGAATACGCGCACATCGATATGCTGCTCTGGCCCATGAAAGACTGGCATCTGTATGATAATTATACAAACGGCAAACCCGATGGCGGCCAGATCAAATTCGTCAAGCTCTTCTCGCTGATCGCTTCCATCATCCTGCTGATCGCCTGCATAAATTTCATGAACCTGGCCACCGCGCGCGCGGGCCAGCGCGCGCGCGAAGTCGGCGTCCGCAAAACCCTCGGCGCCCTGAAACAATCCCTCATCAGCCGCTTCATCGCCGAGTCCCTCCTGCTCTCCTTCCTCTCCGTCGCACTCGCCGTCCTGCTCGTTTACCTCGCCCTTCCCGCCTTCAACAACCTGGTCAATAAAGAGCTGACTTTTAACCCGCTCCAACCCATCCATCTGGCGGGTCTGATCGGCATCGGTATCGTTTGCGGTCTGCTTTCCGGCAGCTATCCGGCCTTCTATCTCTCTGCATTCAACCCCGTCACTGTATTGAAAGGCATGAAAGTCAACCCGAAGGGCAGCGCCGGCTTCATCCGAAAAGCCCTCGTCACTATTCAGTTCGTCTCTTCCGTCATCCTCATCGTCTGCACGATCATCATCTATCAGCAGATCCGACACATAAAAGACCGTGACCTTGGTCTCGACAAACAAAACCTCGCTTACCTCGATGTCCAGGGAAAAATGGGCGAACACTACGAAGCCATTTGGGATCATTTGATGACCACCGGCGTACTCCAAAGCGTCGCCCTCAGCTTCAGCCCACCCCTGAACGTGTGGAGCGGAACCGATAATACCCATCTCCAGTGGGAAGGCGACGACGTCAGCACCAAGCAATTTATAAATCAGGAAGAAATCTCACCCGGCTACATTGCGACTATGGGAATGAAGCTAAAGGAAGGCCGGGATTTCTATCCGGATGCCAATGTCGACACCCTCTCAGTCCTCATCAACGAAAGCCTGGCGAGGGTCATGGGAAAAGCCGGAAAAGTAGGCAACCGGATCACGTCCACTGACGGCAACCCGCCGATGACCATCGTCGGCATCATCCGCAATTTCGTTTTTGGCAATATGTACGGCACACCCACTCCGGCAATTTTCTTTTGCAACCCTTCTAACAACCGTTATGCTAATAGCCTCGACATGCGCCTGAAACCCGGCGTCAATATTCCCGCTGCGATCGACAAGATCACCGCCGTGATAAAAGCCGATAACCCCGGTTATCCCGTGGAGGTCAAATTCGCGGACACCGAATTTCAGCAACGCTTCGATAGCGAAACCCGCATCGGTGAGTTGGCCGGGCTCTTCGCCGCGCTCGCCATTCTTATTTCCTGTCTTGGTCTCTTCGGCCTCGCCGCCTATACCGCCGAGCTGCGCACAAAAGAGCTTGGCATCCGCAAGGTCCTCGGCGCATCCGTGTCCGGTCTGGCCGGCCTTCTCTCGCGCGAATTCATCCAACTGGTGGGGCTCTCCTGCCTCATTGCCTTTCCCCTTTCCTGGTGGGCTATGAGCAATTGGCTCGCCTCCTACCCCTACCGCACCCCGATCTACTGGTGGGTCTTCGCCGCCGCCGGTCTCGGCGCCCTCCTCATCGCCCTCCTTACCGTCATCGCCCAGGCCCTTAAAGCCGCCCTCGCCAACCCCGTCAAAACCTTACGATCGGAATAACAACCCAATATTTGCCACCTTTCGCCGCGTCCGGCTCAGCCGGCCGCGGCCCCAAATCCTGCGGGACAGGGACCCCGTTAGTATGTAAAAACCTTGCCTCCCGCCATCACCTCCTGCGTCTGCTCGTCAAACGTGACCCTTTCCCCGGTTCGATAAGCCGCATTCGCCATGATCACTGCTATCGCATGCCGATAGCCCGCCTCGATAGGCGCATTGGGCTGCTTCCTGCTCCGCACGCACTCCATCCAATTGCGGATATGCGCCGTCGTAAGCGGATCGCTCCCCGTACTCGCATCCGTTGACACCTTCCCCGCCATCTCCGTCAATGACATCTCCGGCAACAGGTTCGCCTTCATGCCCATAGCGCTCGCATACTTCTCCGTCAACCCGCCGGTCGGCGTGATCTTATTCGTGTCCAGGTTCAACGTACCGCCATTGGAATAATAGATCTCCTTCGTATCCCCCTCCGAATTGGTCTGCCGCGAAGTGAACATAACCTGGAAGCCACTAGAATGGTCATCAAGCGGACCATAATCGAATACCGCCGTCAGCGTATCTGCATTCTTACGACCATCCTTCCACGCATAAATACCCCCGTTGGCGGAAACTGACCGCGGGTGCGCCAGCCCGGAGAACCAATGCACCGTATCGATCTGGTGGCTCATCCACTGCCCGGGAATACCAGACGAATAAGGCCAGAAAAGCCGAAACTCCAGATGCTTGCGCGCGTCAAACGGCTCGTAGGGCCGGTTTAGCAGGAAACGTTTCCAATCCGTGTCCTCTTCCCGCATCTGCGCGACAAGCGCGGGCCTGCGCCAGCGCCCCGGCTGATTCACATTCCAGGTCAACTCCACCATCACGATCGGACCAAACTTCCCCGACCGGATAAATTCTGCCGCCGCCTGGTAGTTTGCCCCACTCCTGCGCTGCGAACCGATTTGTACGATCCGCCCCGAGTCTTTCACGGCTTTCAGCACCGCCCGGTTATCCGCCATCGTCTCCGCCAGCGGCTTTTCCGTATACGTGTCCCGTCCCGCCTTTACCGCCTCTACCGTATGCAGCGCATGCTGAAAATCTGCCGTACTGATCATGACCGCATCGACTTCCTTTATCGTATACAGCTCGTCATTGTTCACACAGGCCTGGATATCATGACCAAACTTTTCCGCCAGGAACGCCTTCCCCTCCTCCCTCCTTTTCTTCCAGATATCCGACACCGCGATAATATCGAAATTCATCTCCTGATAAGATTTCATAAAAGCTGGAATATGGTCGTTCCGATGCCGGTCGGAGAAGCCCACCACTCCGACGCGCACCCGGTCATTGGCGCCGATGATCCTGCGATAGCTGCTGGCGCTAAGCCCCGGAGTACCCATATAACCGGCCATCCCGGCCATCGAGCTTTGACGGATAAATTGCCTGCGTGTCGTTGTCATATGAAGTGAATTTTAGCTTTGATAACTGACCTAACCGAGCGGCGTCCGCCAGTGGCGGGCGACGCGAAGGCAGGTGAGCCGGAGGCGAAGCCTGCGAACGAGCTCTTTCCTGTGGAAAGGGCGAAGTTCTAGCGGAGCTCTGTCAAACCGGACTCCGGTCGTCTTTGGGATAAATGTACTAATTTAGGTTATTGCCTCACGCAAATGCCTGTTATATGACCGCGCTCACCGCCGCCTGTTTAGGCAAACATTTTCGTTCCGTCATGGCGATTGCCCTTCTGCCCTGTATCCTCCGGACCCAACCCGACCCCCCCAGCCGCAACCCCATCACCTCCAACCCCATCGCCCCCAGGCCCATCCCCTTCGCTTCCAAGCCCATCCCCATCCGGTTCTTTTCCGACCCCGCTCACCGCACCGTCATCATCATCGCCGGCGGCAAGCCCTTCACTACCTTCGTCTACTCCGACACCCTCGAAAAACCCGTCCTTTACCCGATATTCGCCCCCGATGGCCAGCTCATTACCCGGGGATTCCCGCTGATGCCCCGCTCGGGCGAACCCGCAGACCATCCCCATCATCTCGGGTTGTGGTTTAACTATGAAAACGTCAATGGCCTCGACTTCTGGAATAACTCCTATGCCATCCCCGCCGCCAAAAAAGCGCAATACGGCTGGATCCGCACCCACCATGTCCGTGTCACCAACAACACGCTCCGGTACACCGCCCGCTGGACCGACCAGCAACAAAAATCCCTTCTCATCGAACATACGATCTATCGGTTTAGCGCCACAGGCGCCGAAACGGTCATCGACCGGATCACTACCCTCACTGCGGTGACCGACACAGGCGTCTCCTTCCCCGACGCAAAAGACGGCATGCTCGGCCTTCGGGTCACAAAAGAATTGCAGATCCCCTCAAACTCCCCCGGCGAATTCATCGACGATAAAGGCAATATAACAAAGGTCGCCGCCGGCAATACCCCCGACGTCAACGGCAACTATCTTACCGGGGAAAACAAGACCGGCGACAGCGCCTGGGGAACCCGTGCCGGCTGGTGTATGCTCTACGGACAAAAAGGAGCCGATACCATCAGCGTGGTCATCATCGACCACCCTGCCAATCCGGGCTATCCTACCTATTGGCATGCCCGGGGTTACGGCTTATTTGCCGCCAATCCGCTTGGACAGAAGATCTTTAGCCAGGGACGCCAAACCCTGAACTTCCGCCTGAAACATGGCCAGTCCGCCACATTTAGATATCGGATAGTATTAGCCGCCGGTCAGCAGCGGCTGGCCACCGGCAGAATCCGGCAGCTCGCCGCCGATTTTGCCCGGGTAAACTGAGAATACGGGTGCTCCGCCTAAAATTAATTCCGGGCATACCCAAAAATGCTAAATTTGAGTCCGTTAACTTAAAATCAAAAGAAATGAACACCAGAAATCTGACCTTAATTATAGTATTGGTTGTCATACTCCTGTTTGGCGGGTGTGCCTGCGGAGGGTACAATGGCCTCGTCACCTCCGACCAGAACGTCAAAACCTCCTGGAGTAATGTCGAAACCCAATATCAGCGACGGACCGACCTCTATAGTAGCGTCATAAAAGTCATTGAAGGCTCGGCAAACTTCGAGAAATCCACCCTCACTGCCGTCATCACCGCCCGCGCCAACGCGACAAAAGTCACCGTCGATGTCAATGACTCCGCTTCCCTGGGCGCTTATCAACGCGCACAGTCGCAGCTGTCGGGCTCCTTCAGCCGTCTCCTGGCCGTCTCCGAAAACTATCCCGAACTAAAGACCACTCAGCAATTCGCGGATTTCCAGACCAATATCGCCGGAACGGAAAATCGGATCAGCGTTGCCCGCCGCGACTTCAACCAGGTTGTCAACACGTATAACCTAAAAGTCAAAACCTTCCCCAATAATATCTTCGCCGGCCTCTTTGGCTACCACGAGAAACCCTATTACAAAGCAGATCCCGGCAGCGAGAATGCCCCGGACATCCATTTCGACATAAAATAATAGCCGATGCCCTTATTTTCGCGCAAACCGTTGTTTAACGAGGCGCAACAACAGCAGATCGTAACGGCCATCCAGCACGCGGAACAACGTACCAGCGGCGAGATCCGGGTATACGTCGAAAGCCGCTGCCGCTATGTCGATCCCCTGCATAGGGCCGCCGAGGTCTTCGCCGGTCTCCACATGGAAAAGACGGCTGCCCGCAACGGCGTGCTCGTCTATGTCGCCCTCAAGGACCGGCAGCTCGCGCTCTTTGGCGACAAAGGCATCCATGAAAAAGTGGGTTCCGAATTTTGGAACGAGCGGGTCAAAAACATCCTTGGCCATTTCAACAAAGCCGACTATGCCGGCGGCCTCGCCCGCATGATCACCGAAATTGGCGAGGCGCTGCAACGACATTTTCCTTACGATAAGGGTACCGATAAGAATGAATTACCCGACGATATCGTTTTTGGCCGGTAACCGGTAACCCGTAACTGGTAATCCATCGGGCATATAAAATCATCGCAATGAACAAGGTCTTTACGCTACTCTTATTTTCCTTTTGCCTGCTGATCGCGCTCCCGGCTACCCGCGCACAGGATGTTCCAGCCAAGCCCAACCCGCCCACCCGCGTCAATGACCTCGCGCATGTGATGACGGCCGACCAGGTGGCCACGCTCGAGCAGAAGCTCATCGCCTTCAATGACAGCACCACCTCCGACATCGTCATCGTCACCGTCCCCGACATCGGCAATGCATCTATTGAAGACTATGCCTTAAAGATCCTCCGCAGTTGGGGGGTGGGGGACAAAAAGAACAATAATGGTATCGTGATCCTCGCGGACATCAAGGATCATGAGGTCTATATCGCAGTCGGCTACGGGCTCGAAGGCGCCATCCCCGATGTGACGGCAAAAGCCATTGTCGACAACGAGATCGTCCCCAACTTCAAAGAGGGCGGCAACGATAATTACTACCGTGGCTTCGATCAGGCAACCGACGCTCTCATCAAGGCTGCGGCCGGCGAATACAAGGCCCCGGCAGGGTATGCGCAGCGCCACGGCCGTCATTCCGGTAGCGGTAACGGTATTGGTATATTCGTTATCTTCATCATCATCCTCGTGCTGATCTTTAGCCGCAGAGGCGGCGGGGGGGGTGGGGGAGGATATTTCGGCGGCGGCGGCTTCCTGCCCTTCTTCCTCGGCACGATGGTTGGCCGCGGTCTTGGCGGTGGCGGCGGCTGGTCCGGCGGTGGCAGTGGCGGCTGGGGCGGTGGCGGCGGCTTCGGCGGCGGTAGCGGTGGTGGCGGCGGTGCTGGCGGCAGCTGGTAACCACCCTCAACCCTCAAAAACAACAATGCCCCGGATCACTCCGGGGCATTGCTATATCGTCTGTCCCATTCACGGGCCACTTCTTTTCCGCAGCCGGCTATCCCTTCCTCCAATCTACTTCTTCTCTTCAGCCAGCTTACTCTGAATATAATCCGCCTGGTCCTGCAGACCCGCGGCTTTTTTATCCTTTGCAACCTTATTGAGCGCGCCGGTAAAATAAGGATCGGTCTGAGCCCGGTAAGCCTGCGGGATCGCATCCTTAAACTTGAGCAGGATATCCACTCCTCTTTTGAGATGCTCCATATCCTTTACCTTGTCCAACAGACTGACATAAGGCCTCACAAACTCAAACTTAGCCTCGGTAACCGGCATCTTGTCGAAATTGTCCGTGATGACGTCGAAGTCGCTCTCATCGCCGGACTTGATCAGGACGCCGGAAATGGCCGCCGACAATTCGCCTTTAGCGGGCGCTTTTAACAGCTGCTTGGTGATCTTCAGCGCCGCGATACTGTCGACTTCCGAAAGTGCTTCCAACGCATTGCCCGACACCGTATACGAAGAGTCACTCGTTGCCTTCACAAAAAGGGGCTCATAATCAGTCTTGCCATAGCTGCCCAATAATCCGATTGCCGCGCCTTTCACGGGCCGGCTGGGATCGTTCGTAGCCATATCCGCGATCAATGGTTCAACAGCCGCCTTTATGGCATCGGTCTTTAGTTGCTGCAGTTGCGCCAAAGTAAACCCCCGAATGCGGTAAAACCGGTCTTTCAGCCCAGCCTTCAACAACTCCACCGCCTTGGCGTCATCCGGGTGCTTGACACAATACTCGATCGCTTCCCGGCGGTCCAGATAAAGACCGGCATACTTAAATTGATGGATAAAATTATCCACCGTCTTATTATCCGTTTTTTCACAAAGCAGGATTTTATCGCCATCCACATTCACCAGGTCCGGATGTTTGCTGTAGGCAAAGGTGAAGGTATCGGTCTTGTCCTGAATCCATACCGAGTGACGGGTCTTGGCCGCACCGTTGTAGATATCGATCGCAACGGGCAGCTTAAAGAGTTTTCCGGATTCCTGGGTTTGATTGACGATCACCTGCACTTTACCGGCGGCATCATCATAGACATAGTTGATCGTCAGCTTGGGGTGCCCGCTTCCGTAATACCATTGATTCCAATACCAGTTTAGGTCTTCTCCGGTGACTTCTTCAAAAGCCAGCCTCAGTTCCTGCGCTTCGGCGGACTTGAACTTATAGGTGTTCAGATAAAGGTTCAGCGATTTCCAAAAAGCGCTGTCGCCGACATAATTCCGCAACATATTCAGGATGCGGCCGCCCTTGGGATAGCTGACCTGGTCAAAAACATCTTCTTTGTCCGCATAATAGAAGCGTACAAGGTCTTTATCCGCATTTTCGGGTTGCTGGAGATAACTTTGGATGCCGGTATAATTGACAGCATCTCCGAAGTCTTTTCCATATTTGTATTCGTTCCACAGCGTTTCGCTAAAGTCGGCAAATGATTCGTTCAGCGTGATATTGCTCCAGCTTTCGCAGGTGACCAGATCTCCAAACCAGTGGTGAAAAAGCTCATGCGCGATCACGTCTTCCCATTGATTGCCATCCGTCAGCTCGCGCGCATCCTGATAAGCGGATTCCCCGTGCAGGGTACAGGTCGTATTTTCCATTGCCCCGCTGACATAATCCCGGCCGACGATCTGATCATATTTCTGCCAGGGAAAATCTATACCTGTGATCCTGGAATAAAAAGCGATCATTTCCGGGGTATGGCCAAATATCCGGCGGGCTACAGGCGCATATTCCTTTTCAACATAATAATTGACGTCCTTTCCTTTATAGGAATCTTTCACAACCGTATACTCGCCTACACCCATAAAAAACAGGTAGGGCGCATTCGGAAGGTCCATTTTCCAGTGGTCCGTCCGGGTGCCATTCCCATTGTTTTTTTGATCCACCAGCAACCCATTCGAAAGCGTCACATACTTCGACGGAACCGTCATCGTAATTTCCTCCGTGCATTTCTGATCGGGTTTGTCGATCGTCGGGAACCAGACTGAGTTGGCTTCCGTTTCTCCCTGCGTCCAGATTTCAGTGGGCTTATCCTTTTCCTCTCCCTTGGGATTGATAAAATACAATCCTTTGGCATCCGTGATAGCCGTGCTGCCCTGGTGGACCTTCAACTCATTGGGTTTCGACGTGTAGTCGATATAAAGCGTATACTTTTCCGTGTTCTTATAGGTCTTATCCAGATGGATCAGCAGCTGCATCCCGTCATAGTCGAATTTCAACGGAAGGTCCCGCCCCTCTTTTACCAGGGCCACTTTATGAATATCCATCCCTTTTGCATCGAGGACCAGCGTGTCCGTGGGATAGAAATGGGGTTTTAGTGTTACCCATTCTTTTCCATACATATACGATTTGTCATAGTCGAATTTGACATCCAGGCGGGTGTTGATAAGGTCATCGTACTTGGTGGCCGAAGCACGATAAACTTTCTTCCACAGATCACTCCCCGGCTGTTGCGCCTCCTGCGCCCTAAGTACCGTCGTAAGGGATAGGAAGGTTAATAAAAAAAAGACATGTCTGTTGTTTTTAGCAATCATATTATTTATTTTCAGGCGATAAAGATAATTGTTGACCCGGGTAATGAATGGTAAATTTGGATAAAAGGTAGCTCCCCCCGGATCTACCCAATCACCGGTGCACGGCTCCCCTCCCTATTTTGTCCCCTTTGTATAGTAATTAATCGATAAATGTATCCACCGGTTAATCTGTTTACTAGCGTTTTTCTTAACTTGCAGCAGAATAACTCCAATCCATGTCAAAACTCGGTCTGGTAATTGTGTTGATTTTGATGGCGGGCAAGAACAATGCGCAGGATTACACGGCCTCAGCGAACACTCTGCAAGACTACTTTGTGTTGATTCAGGCAGATAACAATCAGGCCTTCTACATTCGCCTGGATAGTCAGTTGTACACTTCTTCCCCGGCCGGCCACCTGATCCTCTCACATCTCAAAGACAGCACCTATACCGTCACGATCGGGTTCCCCGGCCAGGTCTCTCCGGAACAACGATTTGTATTCAACATTCATCAAAAGGATCAGGCCTTCTCCTTAAAAGACTGGGATGGAAAAGGGTGGGGGCTGTATGATGAACAAGGACAGCAGTTGAAAAGGACCGCTGAAGAGCGCAGCAGTGAAAAACCTCTGTTTACCGGTGTAAAAAAGGACGACCCTTTTTCCCGGCTTATGGCAGCAGTAGTAAGAGATACGGCTGTAATGTATAATACATATGCCCTCGGGCAAACGCTGACCGACAGTTCCGTGGCCCTTACCCATCCTCTTTCCGATTCCACTCATCGTAATCCTTCCCAGACGGCGTCTTTTGCCCCCACAACCCCTGCCCAGACTACTCCGTTCCCCACGCTCCCCTCTGCAACGACCTCAACAAGCCCGATAGTCTTCTCACCGATACCCGCATCACCTGCTGCTTCAGCAACCTTATCCCCGTCTGCCACCCAAACTTCATCCCCAAAAACAAAAGACTCGTCCGCTGCGTCTCCTCTGCCCAAGGATACCTTACTTTCTCCCTCACCCTCATCCCATGCTGATCCTGGGAGAATGACTTCTTTGTCACCGCTGCCTGATTCGCTGGTTTCCGTGCCCTCCTCTGTTTCCGCCTCCGGGTCTGCGCGCCAGGATTCTGCTAACTTGGTCTTACGCCCTGATTCCCCACCCAGACTTTCTTCGTCCGCACATCCCGATTCATCGGCCGTCACCCAGCCATACCACCCCTCTGCCGTGGTTAAACTAAGCGAGCGTAAATCTTCTCGGGCCCTCCGGCTTGTCTACGCAGATCATCCAACCGATAAAAAAGCCGATACGATCGTGGTGATCATCCCCATAGATTCAGCCGCCCCCTCTTCGGCTATCCAGGTTTCCTCTTCGCATACCCTGGCAATCCCCACTGTACCCATCCGGACTACCCCCGCTTCCGGTAACCAGGCTTCCCTTGCTTCTGCTACCCCGGCCATCCCCGCATCGCCAACCGGGGGTTCTCCTATCCGGACTGAACATCTGCATCCTCTTGCTCCTTCGTCCGACACTCCCCATTTGACGGCTCCGGGCAGTCATGGGCCAAACCTTGACAGCCCTGCGCTAAGCTCCGCCACCGTATCACATCCCAAACCCGTGCTGCCCTTTGTCAATTCAGATTGTCATGCCTATGCTACCGACTACGATGTTGACAAGCTTCGGGTTAAGATGCTCGAAGTCGCCAAAGACGACGACCGTATCCAGACGGCGCGTAAATTCTTTAAAACAAAATGTTTCAGTACGCGCCAGATTAAGGCCTTAAGCGAAGTGTTCACGATCGACGCCTCCAAGTTCAAATTCCTGGAAGCCGCCTACCCATTCGTATCCGATGACCATTTTTCCGAACTCGTCAGTCTTTTCGCAGATCCCGCATACAGCGGAAGATTCAGAGCCATGACCGACCGCAATTAACCCCCAGCCTCGCCCCGCTGCACGCGCCCCCCCTGGTGCCCTCGGTCACGCCCGCTACCGCCGTCCGTCCCGCCTTCATACCCAAACCCCTTTATCTTTTTGCCCGGCCCGAACACATCCCATTATCTTTGTGCCTTGCCCGTTGATTCAAAGCGGGCCATCAAATGCCCAGATATTTTTTGGAACTTGCCTACAAAGGCACTCATTATAGCGGATTTCAGATCCAGGCCAATGCCGGCTCCATCCAGCAGGAGGTAGAGAAAGCATTAGCCATTTTCCTCCGGGAACGGGTCGGATTGACGGGATCATCCCGGACAGACGGTGGAGTCCATGCGCTGCAGAATTTTTTTCACTTTGATTATCAATGTACTATAGATAATAAAAGTCTTTATAACATCAATGCCCTCCTGCCCCCCGACATCGCGCTGAAGAGGCTATACACGGTAGCGCCCGATGCACATTGCCGTTTCGATGCCCTCAGCCGGGAATACCGGTATTATATTTATCGGGAGAAAAACCCCTTTCTGGCTGACCGGGCCTATTTTTTCCCCTATACGCTGGATAGGGAAAGGCTCGCCGCCGCGGCTGCCCTGATCCCGGAATTTCAGGATTTTACCTCTTTTGCCAAACGCAATTCCCAGGTCAAAACCTCCCTTTGTTCTATTATGGACAGCGGCTGGGACGAAGCAGGGGGCTGCCTTGTTTATCGGGTGGAAGCCAACCGCTTTTTACGCGGTATGGTGCGTGGATTGGTGGGTACGATGCTGCAGGTGGGCAGGGGTAAGATCGGGGTGGAGGAATTCGCTGCTATCCTTCGGAATAAAGACAATCAGCAGGCAGATTTTTCCGTGCCGGGCCATGGTCTTTTTCTATTTCGGGTATCCTTTCCTGATAGTATCCTGGAGAGTGGCAGTTAAGCTATACGGATTAGCTGAAGCGCAGTTCGGGCATTTTATTTAATACATTTTGTTTAACAAAGGTTTAAGCCGACCGTTAGGTCCGGCGACTCCAGTTATATTTTTTATTTCACGAAAGGCCTTTGTGGACGCATATTTCA
>Ga0302326_10006813_pt1 | contig 25547 bp, 22 predicted proteins | sample Palsa_T0_3_FD_202264 | JGI IMG/M metagenome (GOLD analysis project Ga0302326, IMG submission 202264) | Peat permafrost microbial communities from Stordalen Mire near Abisko, Sweden - Palsa_T0_3 | ecosystem: Environmental > Terrestrial > Soil > Palsa > Peat permafrost | place: Sweden: Abisko... | reverse complement strand
GGCCATGCCGCCGGCGCCCTTGGCGCCGGTGAAGTTTTCCGGGCTGATCGACCTCGACCTGGCGCTGGAGAGGCGCGCGAGCGTCCCAAGGTGCATGCCGAGACCGGAAAACGGCGCCATTCCTGACATTCCTTTGCTCTGAGAGGCCGCCAGTTGAGCCGCCTTTCACCCTCGCGGGCAAGCCCGCCCGCACCGATCGGCGGTCCGCGGGGATCTAGCCATTGCTTTCTTCCTCCAGCGGCCGGCTCGGCGGCGTGATCCGCTCGCCGGTGCGCTGGTTGACGCTGATCTTCCACGGATAGTGGTCGCCCTCGCCGCCGGCCCCCACCGCCTGCATGTGGTTGGTCACCGCCTTTCGCCATCGCCGGCCGGTGTTGGCGTTGGTCATGTGCGGGGTCTTGGAGTGGTGGAAAGTGACATCGCCGCGGCGGATCGGGCAGACGACCCGCCGCGCCTCGTCGACCTCGCAGGTCAGAAGATCGCTCGCCATGCCTTCCACCAGGTGGTGGGGGAGCACGCCCAGCCTGTGCCCGCCGTCGATGAACTGCATGCAGCCGTTCACCGCGTCGACGTCCTGGAGGGGGATCCAACCGGTGACGCCCCGATCGAGGAGGTTGCGGCCCCAGTAGCCCTCGTCCTGATGCCAGTAGGTGGGGACGCTCGCCCCCGGCGGCTTGCCGAGGAACTGGTCGTACCAGAAGGCCAGTTTCATGTTCATCAGGGCCTCGCCGAAGGCCACCAGCCATTTCCGGTACGGCTGATCCTTGATGTCCTTCCAGACGAACGAGGGCGAGGACTGGACGATGCGGAACGAGCGGTTCTCCAGCGCCTCGGCCTCGTTCCAGGCCCAGTCGTTGGCGAGGCTCTCCTTCTTGCGGAGGATCGCGTCGCACCAGGCCTCCAATTGGTCGAGATCCTCGTGGGGGATCGCGTCCTCGACCACCAGCCATCCGTGCTCGTTGAAGAAGGCGATCTGCTCGGCGCTGGCGAGGGGATAGGTCATGCGGATGCCTCCCTGACGGGCGTGGGCGAGGCGCCTGGGCGATCGGCCCTGAAGCGATTGGCCCAGCGGCGAAGATCGAGTCCCAGCGGCTCGGCCCTGCGGGCCGGCGCGGGCGCGAGATGCGGCGCGAAGAGCCTGGCGGCGCCCAGGGCGACGCCGTCGGCGTCGCGGGCGCAAAGGACCGGCGTCATCGGGCGCAACGAGGCCAAGGCCCGGGCATAGATCGGATCGGCGGCGAACCGGCCCTCGACGACCACCGGCCTCTCAGCCTGTCCCTCGTCCCTGACGAGATCCAGGTGCGCGTCGGTCTTGATGGCAAGTCGCAGCGACGCCAGGGCGGCGCGCTCGCCGGCGTTTCTCGGCGCTTCAGCGCCCCCGATCAGTTGTTCGGCGTCGGCGGTCGATCCGCGCGCCAGCGGACCGGCGGCGGCCGCGAACTCCCGCCCGCCCATGAACCCCGCCGTGGGGACGACCCGCCCTTCCACGTCGACGTTGCCGAGCATCGCCTTTCGTTCGTCCATCGCGGACTCGCCCGAAGCGCCCGATTGCATGACAACGAACCAGGTCCCGGTGGAAACCAGGCTGAACGGGCCGCCGGCGACCTCGGGAAGAGCGCGGGCGGCGCAGAGGGAGGCGTTGCTGTCGTGCAGGCCGCAGAGCACCTGGCAGCTTCGGGAAACGCCGGTCCGCGCCGCGAGATCGGCGCGCAGGTCGCCCAGCACCTCGCCGGCCTTGCGGAGCGGCGCGAACCGCCGGGCCCAGCCTTGGCGCCACGCCAGGTCCGAGTAGGTCTCCTCGCGCGGGAACCAGAGATCGGTGTGCGAGCCAAGGCTCGTCGCCTCGCTCGCCCTCTCGCCGCAGAGCCGCCAGGCCCAATACTGCGCCCAGGGCAGCAGCGCGACGTCCCCCCGAAGGAGGTCCTCCCGCCAGAGCAGCTGGACGCCCAGGTTGAGGCCTCCGGGCAGCCTCGGCGAGAGGGTGCGCTCGAAGGGGTCGCGACGCGCGTCATAGGCGGCGGCGACCGGCGCCGGCGGCTCGGCCTCGTAGTCGAGGACGGGGGCTGCCAGGCGATCGCCGGAAACCAGGGCCGCGGCCGCGGCGTGTGCCACCGGGACGATGGCGGCGATTTCGGCCAGATCCGCGAGTTCGGCCATCGTCGCCGCCATCCAGGCCTCGATGCCCGCCGCGTCGAGGACCGGCTCGCCATCGCCGGTCGCAGCGGCATTGGCCCGCGTCCGCGTCACCGCCTCGCCGCCGCCCAGGCTCGCCAGGGTCAGCTTCGCATTGGTCTTGCCTACGTCCAGGACCAGCACCGCGGCGGCCAAGGCGTCTCCTCGTTTGAAGCGTAATGCTCGAACTTAGCGCAAAATGATTGTTTCACGCCATGGCCGGATGTGGCTCACTCATCCGCCGTCCCAGCGCTAAGAGGCCCACGATGGATGACGCGATCTTCACCGGCGAACTGGCGGAAAAGGCCAATCGCCCGCTGCTCGCCGCCCTCGACGACGAGTACGGCAGCCTCGGCCGGGCCCTCGATCGTCGCGGGATCGCCATCGATCCGATCAAGGACAAGGTGAAGGCGTTCGCCGTCGCCGTGCCCTCCTGGGGCGTCGGCGTCGGGGGCACCAGGTTCGCCAAGTTCCCAATTCCGGGCGAGCCGACCGGGATCTTCGAGAAGCTCGAGGACTGCGCCGTGATCCAGGCGCTGGGCCGCGCCACGCCCACGGTTTCGCCGCACTTTCCCTGGGACCGGGCCCACGACTACGCGGCGCTGAGGGAACACGCCGACAGCTTTGGGCTCGGGTTCGACGCGGTCAACTCCAACACTTTCCAGGACCAGCCTGGACAGACCTGGTCCTACAAGTTCGGCTCGCTCACCCACCCCGACGCGGCCGTCCGCGACCAGGCGGTGGCCCACAACCTAGACTGCATCGAAATCGGCGAGGCGCTGGGATCGCGGGCCCTGACCGTCTGGGTCGCCGACGGGGCCAATTTCCCCGGCCAGTCTGACATGACCGCGGCCCTCGACCGCTACCTAGATTCCATGGCCCGGATCTATGCCGCCCTCCCGACCGACTGGCGGGTCTTCATCGAGCACAAGCTCTACGAACCGGCGTTCTACTCGACCGTGATTTCCGACTGGGGCACCTCGATCCTCTGCGCCCAGAGCCTGGGGCCTAAGGCCCAGTGCCTGGTCGACCTCGGCCACCATGCCCCGAACGTCAATATCGAGCAGATCGTCGCCCGCCTCGCCCGCTTCGGCAAGCTGGGCGGCTTCCATTTCAACGACAGCAAGTACGGCGACGACGATCTCGACGCCGGCGCCATCGACCCGCACCAGCTGTTCCTGGTCTTCAACGAGCTGGTCGAGGCCGAGCGGCGGCGCCCAGAGGGATTCCAGCCGGCCTACATGCTCGACCAGTCCCACAACGTCACCGATCCGATCGAGAGCCTGCTGAACAGCGCCGCGGCGGTGACCGCGGCCCTGGCCAGGGCGCTTGCCGTCGACCGCGAGGCGCTGGAGACCCGCCAGCGCGGCGCCGACGTGATCATGGCTTTCAACACCTTGCGCCGAGCCTACGACACCGACGTCGCGCCGATCCTGGCCATGGCCCGCTACGAGGCCGGCGGGGCCATCGATCCCATCGCCGCCTACCGGATGAGCGGCTGGCGCGCCCGCAAGGCCCAGGAACGAAAGCCCGTGCCGGTCGGACAGGCCGGGATCGTCTGAGGGGAGCGCCGCCTACCTGGTGAACGCGGCGGCGTGGCCGGCGTCGACATTGAGCATGTTGCCGGTCGACTTGGCCGAGAGGTCGGAGGCGAACCAGGCCACGGCCTCGGCGACATCCTCCGGATAGACGCTGCGCTTCAGGAGGCTCCGCTCGCGGTAAATCTCCTCGAGCTGGCCGGGCTCGGCGTTGTGCTGGTGGGCGCGGTCGTTGCGCCACTGGCCCTGCCAGATCCGCGATCCCTGCAGCACTGCGTCCGGATTGACCACGTTCACGCGCACCCCCAGCGGCGCGCACTCGACCGCCAGGCCCCGCGCCAGGTGCAGCTCCGAGGCCTTGGCCGCGCCGTAGGCCGAGGCGCCCGGCGAGGCGGCGATCGCGTTCTTCGAGCCGATGAAGATCAGCGACCCGCCCAGCGCCTGGGTCTTGAAAAGCCTCACCGCCTCGCGGGCGAAGAGGAAGTAGCCGGTCGAGAGGACATCGAAGTTGCGCCGCCAGAGCTCCACCGTGGTGTCCTCGATCGCCGCCGCCGAGGCGATCCCGGCGTTGGAGACGCAGATGTCGAGGCCCCCGAAATCGATAGAGGTCCGGGCGAAGACCTCGGCCACCGCCGCCTCGTCGGTGACGTCGACGAAGTCCGCCCGCACGTTGTCGGACCCGAACTCCGAGGCGAGGGCCGCCCTCGTCTCTTCGAGCGCCTCGCGGTCGATGTCGCAGACGACGACGGCGGCGCCGTCGGCCAGCAGCCGCCGCGCGATCGCCGCCCCGATTCCGCCGGCCCCGCCGCTCACCAGGGCGATCTTGCCGGCGAAGGCCCTGGCCGAGGGCAGGCGCTTCAGCTTCGCCTCTTCCAGCAGCCAGTATTCGATGCCGAAGGCCTCGCCCTCGTCCAGGCCCTCGTAGGTCGAGACCCTGCTCGCATCGCGTATCACGTTGATGGCGTTGAGGTAGAACTCGGCGGCGATCCGCGCGCCGGCCTTGTCGGCGGCGAAGGTGATCATCCCAACCCCCGGGATCAGGCTCACCACCGGATTCGGATCGCGGATCGGCGGCGAGTCGGGCCGGCGGTGGCGCTCGTAGTAGGCGCCATAGTCGGCGCGGTATTGCTCTAGGGCCGCGCCGGCCGCGCCGACGAGGTTCTCGGCCGCCTCGCGCCTGGGATCGAAGGGCAGGACCAGCGGCCGGATCTTGGTGCGCAGGAAGTGGTCGGGGCACGAGGTCCCAAGCGCGGCGAGGACTCCGAACGCCTCGCCGCCGACGAACTCCAGCACCGGGGCGCTGTCATCGAAATGCCCGACCTTGGGCGCGACCTGGCTCACGAGACCCCGAAGCGCCGGCATGAACGCCGCGGCGGTCTCCCGCCGGCGATCCTTTGGCGCAGCGGCGATCGCGACGCCTCCAAAGGCCGGCCTGAGACCGCGACGCGCCGCCAGCGCCGAAGTGGCGCGGCGGACGATCTCCAGCGTCGTCTCGTAGCAGTCCTCGTCGGTGTCGCCCCAGGAAAAGAGGCCGTGCGACTTCAAGACGACGCCCCGGGCCGCCGGATGATCGCGGGCGAAGGCGGCAAGGCGCAGGCCGAGCTCGAAACCCGGCCGCAACCACTCCATCCAGCCGACCTCGCCCTCGAAGATCTCGGCGGTCAGCGCCTCGCCGTCGGCGCTGGCGGCGAGGGCGATCACCGCGTCGGGATGGACGTGGTCGATGCAGGCTTTGTCCGCCAGGGCGTGCAGCGGCGTGTCGATGCTGGGCGCGCGCGGATTGCCACCGAAGGCGCACTGGGCGTAGAGCGGAACCATCTCGTCCTCGTGCTCGCGCCCGCGATAGAGCTTTTCCAGGCCCCGGAGCCTGTCGAGATAGAGGGTCGAAAAGCCGCCAAGATCCATGCTCCCGAGGTCGCCGCCGGAACCCTTCACCCACAGCACCTGCGTCGTCTCGCCGGTGAGCGGATCGCGCATGGCGATCTTCGAGGAGGTGTTGCCGCCGCCGAAATTGGTGATCGCCTTGTCGGCGCCCAGAAGGTTGGAGCGGTAGAGGAGCCGCTGCCGCGGATCCATCGCCGCGGCGCGCGCCCGGTCCCACAGACTGACCGGAGCTGCGTCCCGCACGCTGGAAGTCTGACCGTCCATCCGCTAGTCGACCTCCAGAAGGTCCGGCCGGGCCCCGGCCCGCGAGGGAAGCCGCGAAACAGCGCTTTCAATCATGATCGTTCAGAGTCAAGCATTAGCACGCAAAAAGCGCCGCGGCGATGAGTGACAGGCAAACCACTATGCACCCGGCGCCGGCCGAGACCATCGCCCTGCGGATGAAGATCGATCCGGCCTGCGCGGCCGAATACCGTCGGCGCCACGACTCGATCTGGCCGGAGCTGGCGGCGCAGCTCATCGCCGCCGGCGTCATCGACTACAGGATCTTCCTCGATCCGGCGACCGGCTGCCTTTTCGCCGTCCTCAGCCGCGACGCCGATCATCGGATGGCCGCCCTCGCCGACAATCCGGTCATGCGCCGCTGGTGGGCGATGATGGAAGACCTGATGCCCCGGAGCCCCGACGGCGGCCCCTGGAGCGCACCGCTCGAGGAGGTGTTCCATCTCGCAGCGCCAGGAGCGGCCCCGCCATGACCAGTCCCGCCCGGCCCCGCTTCATCTGGACCCCGCGCCAGGCGATCGACCCCCAGGGCGGGCGCAGCGTCTATCTGGGGAAGCCCCGGCGCGACAACGAGACCAACCGCTGGTTCTTCTTCCGCAAGACCTTCGAGCTCGCCGCGCAGCCGGTCCGCGCCCCCCTCTCGATCACCGTCGATGGCCGATACCAGCTCTTCGTCAACGGGGCGCGGATCGGACGCGGGCCGGTCCGCTGCAGCCCCCTCTTCCAGCGCTTCGACGACTACGACCTCGCCGGCCATCTCGCCCGCGGCCCCAACGTCATCGCGGTGCTGATCCACACCCTGGGCGTCGACGCCGCCTTCTACGAGACCACCAAGGGGCTCTGGCAGCCGACCTTCGGCGACGGCGGCCTGTGGACCGATGGCGAGGTCGAGACGGCGGCGAGCGCCGTCTCTCTGGCCGGCGACGAGACCTGGCGCTGCGCCCAGTCCGACGCCTGGTCCGCCGACACCGAGCGCTCCAACCATTCCCTGGGCTTCATCGAGGACCTCGACGCCGCGCTTCTGGCCCCCGACTGGACCGCCGCCGGCTTCGATGATTCGGCCTGGGACCGGGCGCGGGAGATGTTCGCCGGCGGTGGCGGACCTCAGGCGCCCTACGGCGGCATGGAGATCCGGCCGTTTCCGATCCTCGTCCCGCGCGGCATTCCCAAGCTCGAGGAGCGCCTCGTCGCCGCGCGCCGCATCGTCTGGGCCCAAGGCCTCGTCTCGCGGCCCGATCTTCCCGTGCATCGCCGCGCCTATGACGAGCCGTTCGCCGAGCTGGAGAGCGGGGCCATCCTGCGACCCGACGATCTCCTGAAGCTCGAGGGCGCCGCCGCGGTGATCCGCACCGCCCCCGGGCGCGACGTCGCTGTTCTGCTGGACTTCGGCCGGATCATGACCGGCCATCCCTTCATCGAGGTCGAGGGCCAGGGCGGCGAGATCGTCGAGATCGCCTGCGCCGAGGGCCTGCCCGGAGAATGGGACCTGGAAGGTCCGGCCTCCGACGCGCGGATCACCCGCAAGCCCTGGCTCGGCCACGACGCCCACATCTGCCGCTATCGCCTGCGCCCCGGCCGCCAGAGGTTCGAGCGTTTCGAGTGGTGCGCGATCCGCTGGATGCAGCTGACGGTCCGCGACGCCCCGCGGGGTGTCACAGTCGCGGGCCTTGGCGCCAACCTCGTCAACTATCCGGTCGAGGAACGCGGCGCCTTCGACTGTTCCGATCCGCTGCTCGCCCAGCTGTGGTCGGTGGGCGCCTACACCCTTCGCCAGTGCATGCACGACGCCTGGGAGGATTGCCCCAGCCGCGAGCAGCGCCAGTGGTTGGGCGACGTCACTGTCGAGAACCTGGTTGGTCATGCCGCCTTCGGACCCTGCGTCGCGCCGCTCACCGCCAAGTTCCTGCGCCAGGCGGCCGAGAGCCAGCGGCCCGATGGCCTCACCCAGATGTTCGCGCCGGGCGATCACCGGACCGACGGCCTCTTGATCCCCGACTGGACCTTGCAGTGGATACTCTGCGCCGCCGACCACTGGCGCCTGACCGCCGATCTGGAGACCATCGGCGCGGTCTTTCCCTCGATCCTCAAGGCCCTGGCCTGGTTTGAACTGCAGATCGACGCCAACGGTCTTGTCGCCGACGTTCCCTACTGGCGGTTCCTCGACTGGGCCGGCGTCGGCCGCGAGGGCGAAGCCTCTGCCATCAACGGCGAGCTCGCCGGCGCCTTCCGCGCCGCCGCGATCCTGGCTCGCGCCGTGGGCTGGGAGAGCGAGGCTTACCGGCTCGACGGGCGCGCCGGCGCCATCGGCGCGGCCCTCGACCAGCGCCACTGGGACGAGCGCCGCGGCGTCTGGGTCGATGTCGTCGATCCGGTGACCGGCGAGCGGGGCCTCCAGGTTTCCCAGCACGCCAACGCCGCCATGGCGCTCTGGGGTTCGGGCGATCTCCAGCGCCAGCGGCGGGCGCTTACCCGGGCCACCGACAGCCGCCGCCTGGTCTTCACCGCCGCCCCGCCGATCGCCCCGGAGGGCGACAGCCTCGATCCCGAGGAGGGCGTGGTCCTCGCCAACACCTTCTACAGCCACTTCGTCTACGAGGCGCTGGCCGAGGTCGGGATGCTCGATGTCGCCCTTGCCCAGATGCGTGAGCGTTTCGGCCCGATGCTCGCCAAGGGCGCGACCACGCTTTGGGAGAGCTTCCGTCCCAGCGCCAGCCTCTGCCATGGCTTTTCGGCCTCGCCGACCCACCAGCTTTGCCGCCGGATGCTGGGCGTCGCCCCCGCCGCCCCCGGCTTCGCCGCCATCCGCGTCAGCCCGGACCTCGCCGGCCTGGACTGGGCCCGCGGGACCTGTCCCACCGCGGTCGGCGACGTCGCGGTCCGCCTGGAGCGGGCGGGCGCGGACCTCGTCGCCCAGGTCGAAGCCCCAGCCGGCGTCCCCCTCGAATTCGCCGCCGCGCCAGGCCTCGAACTGGTTTCCCAGAGCCCCGCCAAGGTCGCCGTCCGCGAGGCGCGGTTCACGCGGGCCGTCTGACGCTTGCCCCGGCGCTGGACTCGCGCGCCTTCGCCGGCTAAATTTTAGCTCCCGTGGGGATGGGGTGTTTACAATGTCAAAGCGTTTGCGCGCGCGATTGATCGCGCCACTGGCTCTGGGAATCGCGCTTGGGGCCATGGCGGCCCAGCCCGCCTTGGCGAGGCGGATCGCGGTCGACACCAGTTCGCCGGCCGCCTTCACCAACTTCTGCTCGGTCGGGGCGTCGTCCTGCGCGGCGAACAACTTCGGCGGCGTCTTCGGCAGCGTCTACGTCTACAACGACGGCGTCGTTTCGTTCGGCCAGCCGCTGCCGACCACCGCGTCGGTCGCCGGCGGCACAGGGTCGCTAGGAAGCGCCTATCTCGCGCCCGGACTTACCGATCTCAGCGGTAGCCTCGATGGCATGTTCGTGAACGCGATATCGTTCAACCAGGGCCTGGGCGAAGGCTATTTCGACGCCGCCGGCCATCCGGTGACCGGCGAGCTACGGCTCGACTGGGTGTTCGGGCCCGTTGGCAGCGAAAGCATCTTCGAGCTCGATCTCATCGACGAGACCCTGCCGATCGGACAGAATCCGGGACTAAATCCCAGCGTCAGCGATGACGTCTCGGCCCTCTTCGGCTACGGCTCGGAGAGCGGTGGCTGGTTCGACGGCGGCGCGGACGTCGAGCCGTTCCTTCCCACCGGGTCGGTCATCGCCTGGAACATCGGCGGGCAGAGTTCGTCGACCACTGTCCCCGCCAGCGGTGTCGGCACCTATCTCGACGCATCGAACTTCGAGATCGACGATATCCACCTCGCTCCGGCCACGTCCGCCGCCGTGCCCGAGCCGGCGACCTGGGCGATGATGATCTTCGGCTTCGGCCTTGCGGGCGCGGCTCTGCGCCGCCGCGGCCACGCCGCCCTCCAGAGCGCCTGAGCTCTCCTGGCCGCGAACGCGCCAGCCGAGCGGGCGCGGCGGGCGGTTCCGCGCTATTGCGCGTTCATAAGCTACAACCACCGTGATCGGCGCCGGGCCGCCTGGCTGCACCGGGCGCTCGAGACCTACCGCATTCCGGCCAAGATGCGCGGCCGGCGAAGCGCGCTCGGCCCGCTGGGCGCGCGGCTGCCCCCGGTGTTTCGGGATCGCGAGGAGCTGGCGGCCTCCTCCGACCTCGCCCAGTCGGTCCGCGAGGCGCTCGCCGAGGCCGGATCGCTGATCGTCATCTGCTCGCCCAACGGCGCGCGCTCGCAGTGGGTCAACGAGGAGATCCGCACCTTCACCGCGCTGGGGCGTCGCAACCAGATCCAGTGCCTGATCGTCGACGGCGTTCCCCACGCCGCCTCGACGCCCGGCGTCGATCCGAGGCTCGAATGCCTGCCGCCGGCGCTCTTCGAGGCGGGCGGCCACGAACCCCTGGCGGCCGACCTGCGGCCCGGCCAGGACGGGGCCCAGATCGCCAAGCTGAAGCTGCTGGCCGGGGTTCTGGGCGTCGGCTTCGACGAGCTTCGCCAGCGCGAGCAGGCCCGCCGGGCCACGCGTCTGGCCATCGCCGCCTCGGGTTTCGGCGTCGCCTTCCTGGTGATGACGGCCCTGGCCGCCGTCGCGGTGCTGTCGCGGGACGAGGCGGTGCGAGAGCGCGACATCGCCCGGCAGAAGACCGTCACCGCCGAGCGGACGGTCGACTTCGTCAAGTCGCTGTTCGAGGTCTCCGACCCTTCGGAGGCGCGCGGGGCCACGATCACCGCCCGCGAGATCCTGGACCGCGGGTCCCGGCAGATCGGCACGGGGTTGGCCGGCGAGCCGACCGTGAAGGCCGAGCTCGGCGTCACCCTGGGCGAAGTCTACTCAGGGCTCGGCCTCTACCGCCAGGGCGAGGCCCTGATCCGCAGCACCCTCAGCCTTCCCGGCGTCGCGCCGGCGACCCGCGCCAGGCAATACGCGGCCCTGGGCGACGCCCAGTCCCGGCAGGGCGACTACGTCGGCGCCGTGGCCTCCTATCGCCAGGCGCTCGCCGACGCCCGCGCCGGCCCAGACCCGAACGAGGAGGTCGTCGCCCGCATCCTCGTGGGCCTTGGGGAGGCGCGGTCGGCGCTCAACGACGACGCCGGCGCGGGCAAGGTCCTCGCCGCCGCCCTTGGCCGTGACCTGAAGATAAAAGGTCCCAACAACCCCAATATCGCGCGCGACCTCGAGGCCCTGGCGGACAACGATGTCGACGCCGCCAGGTATGCCGAAGCCCGGGCCCGCCTCCAGGAGGCCCTCGATATCCGGCTGAAGGCTCAGGGTCCTTCGCACCCGAAGGTCGCCGAGGATCTCAATGGCCTGGGCGCGATCGCCTACCTCCAGCGCGACCCGGCCGCCGCCGAGACCTACTACCGCCGCGCCATGGTCGCTGACCAGGCGGTCATCGGCGCCGACCATCCCGACGCGGCGACCACGATGAACAATCTGGCCAGGCTGATGATCGAGCGGCGCGACTACGCCGACGCCAGGCCGCTGCTGGAGCGGGCGGTCGCGATCATCCTCGAGGAGCGGGACGAGACCTTCGACGATCTGGCGTTCGAGTTCGACAACCTGGCGCTCGCCAGGCGCGGCCTGGGAGACGAGGCCGGCGCCTGGCCGCTCTTGGAGAAGGCGCTGAAGGCGGCGCGGCTGCACCACCATCGCAATCTCGCCCCCATCCTCGTCGACATGGCCGACATCGACTGCGATCGCCACGACGTCGACCGGGGCTTCGCCCTTCTGCGCGAGGCCGCCCCGATCATGGCGAAGGACTACCCGGACGATCCCTGGCGGACCGCCTGGCTCAGGACCATCGACGGCCATTGCCAGTTTGCCGCCGGCCACGCCGCCCTGGCCGCGCAGGAGCTGAAGGCCGCCGCCCCCGCGATCCGCGCCCGCTGGAGCCCCGGCAGTCTCTATGGCGCCCGCGCCGCCGAACTCCTCGCCAGGGCCCGCGCCGCGGCGAAATAGAATAGAACTGCAGGCAGACACGACCTACTGGAGAAAACGTCATTTCGGGAAACCTATGGGTCGCGTCTGACCCATGTCCTGCTCGCATTTCTTGCGCTCGGCGTCTGGGGTTTGCTGTTGAGGCCGTACCTGCCGTCCGCCTCGTATCTGGCTGAAGCTCGAGCCGCGGAGACGACAGCGAAGCTCGATATGCTGACGGTGCAGCGGATCAACATTACCGACGCCGATGGCAAGACCCGGTTGGCCATAGCCAATAGCGCGCGGTTCCCGGATGCGGTCGTTCACGGAAAAATCTATCCGCGCAGTATTCATGACACCGCTGGCTTGGTGTTTTTCGACGAGAAGGGCGAGGAAACTGGTGGCCTTGCCTCGACAAAACTGCGGAACGACGATGTTGCCAACATAACGTTTGATTTCACGGCGCCGCGCACGGACGGCATCCGGATGATCAAACAGGAGAGCGCCGACGGCCAGCACTGGCAGGCGGGATTCAATATCCTCGATCGTCGCCCAAACGGTTCCCGGGATGACTCGTCACAGGGGGGGCAACGCATCACCTTGGCCGACGAAAACCAGAACGCTCAACTCCTGATCGCGGATACCGCCGGTCGTCCCCGGATCCGCATCGGCGTGGACAGGAATGGCGAGCCACGCATCGAGACCCTAAACCCGGAAGGCAAGGTGGTCTATCACGCCGGCGGATAGGTGGGCTCGCCGCCTGCCGGCCAACGGGCGTCCTCATGGACTTGCGCGCCGACAGTCGATCTGGACGCAACCTCGTCGCGGGCCTAAACGCGCATAATCGATCAATTTGACGCATGATCGATTTTGTGCACTCTCTCGGCGTCACGCCGACTCGGCTCTCAAGACCGGGAGGCGGCCAGGAAGAGGGGATCGATCGATGCGTCAGGCGCTTTCGGGATTCTGGCTGCGCAGTGCGGTCTCGACCCTGGCCCTGGGCCTCCTCGCCGCGGGCGCAACCGCCGGCGCCGCCCGGGCCGCCGACGCCGACCAGCCTGTGGCGAGCGGCACGACCTTGCAGGAACTCGTGGTCACGGCCGAGCGGCGATCGACCAATCTGCAGACCGTGCCCATCGCGGCCAGCGTGCTCACGGCCGAGGATCTGCGGCAGAACGGCGTGACGACCCTGGAGCAGTTGCAGTTCATCACCCCGTCGATGTCGGTCTCGACGAGCCTTCAGGGCAATCAGTTCGATATTCGCGGCATTGGTCGCGGCGAACTCTCGGTTCAGGTGCCGTCAGGAGTGCAGGTCTACCGGGACGGCGTGCCCGTATTCCCAGGCTTCTTCCAGGAGGATCCCTATTACGATATTTCTTCGGTTCAGGTCTTACGCGGTCCTCAGGGCACATTCGCCGGACTGAACGCCACGGCCGGCGCGATTTTCATCACCGAGGTCAATCCGAGCACCGACGGCGTCAAGGGCTACATCGAGGGCGAGTACGGAAATTATTCGGAGTGGGGGATCCAGGGCGCGCTGAACGTGCCTCTCAGCAGCACTTTCGCGATCCGGCTCGCCTTCGATCACGACCAGCGCGACACCTTTTTTCACGTCATCCCGTCACCCGGCTTCAGCGGCAATCCCGGCAACCTCAACAGCAACAGTTTGCGCCTCAGCGCCCTTTGGACCCCGTCCCCCAACTTCGAGGCGCTGTTCAAAGTCGACGCGAGCTACGTCGATACGGGCGGCTATCCGGCGACTCCCAATCCAGGCACGAGTTTCGCCCCGGACGCCTGTCCGCAGGAGGTGGCCGACATCTTCACCTTCTGCACCAACGCCCACCTGCAGGGCGGCGACGAGTGGGTGCGCACGGTGCTGGACCTCAAGTACACCTTCGCCAGCGGCATCATCATTCACTCGCTTTCCGGCTTCCAGGATGGCCAGACCTCGACCAGCATAGACCTGGACGGCACAGGGTTGGGGACCGACACCTATGGCGGCCGGGCCACCGAGCGCATCTGGTCCCAGGAACTCAATCTGCTCTCGCCGGACACCGGAAGATTCCGATGGATTCTGGGCGCGTTCTATCAGCTGGACACGGTCGCCATCCCGCCGGGAGGCTTTGTCGAGCCCGGGCTGAACTTCTTCAATTATCTGACACCCAAGAACAACGCCGCCGTCTTCGGGCAGGTCACCTATGAGATCACGCCGGCTCTCGAACTTCAGGTCGGGTTACGGTACATGGATTACTGGATGAGCTTGCATGACACGCTCATCCTAACAGGGCTCCCGCCATTCTTCCTGCCGCCGTCCGGAGTGGGAAACTTGCAGGAGAGTGATTCCAAGCTCACCGGCAAGGCAGCGCTCAACTGGAAGCTCGACCCCAACAATTTCCTCTATGCCTTCGTCGCCACTGGGCACAAGAGCGGCAGCATCAACAGTGTCAATCTGGCGCCCTTCTTCTCGGGTATCGCCAATAGTGGCGAACTCACCATCCCACCTGAAGACATCGTCGACTACGAAGGGGGGTGGAAGGCGACCTGGCTGGATGGCCATGTACGCACCCAAATGGGCTTCTTCTACAATTTCTACTATCACTTCCAGCTCAACACGGCGGTGCCGCAGGCGCCGTTCCTGAACGAATTCGCGAGCGCTGGCGGGACCACGACGGACTGGGGTTTCGAAGGCCAGCTGCAGGCGGTTATAGGGCCGTGGTCCTTCGACGGCGTCGTGGGCAACACCAACACCAAGCTCGGGTCGTTCTCCTCCATCGACCCCTATAACGCGACCCCCGGCGCGCGCTTGCTGACCGGCAATCAACTTCCCTTCGCCCCGGTCTGGACCTTCAGCGTGGGCGCCCAATACACGTTCGAACTGGGTAACGGGAACAGGCTGATTCCTCGCCTGGACTACTCCTATACCGACTCCCAGTGGGCGGACGCCTATGAGGAGACGCCGGGCGACAGGTACGGCGACACCTTCAGCAGTTTGCTGGCGGCGCGCAATTTGGTGAACGGGCAGCTGACGTTCGCCCACGACGACCTCTACATCACCCTCTATGGGACCAATCTCACCAACCAACACTACGTGGACGGCCTGACCAACAACCTGCGCTATCCGGGAGCCCCTCTGCAGTTCGGGATCCGCGTCCGCAAGAGCTTTTGATTCGGCGCCGCGCCCTTCGGGCGGCGCCTCGTCTGCGGAGTAGGCGTTGATGCAGATCGCCGGCGGCGGCTCATCGGCCGCGTATCGAGCCGCGCTGTTACGCCGGACCAAACTCAGCCTCGGGTTCAAGGCTCTCTACGGAAGCGGACAGATAGTCGACGGCGTCACCCAGACTGCCCTGGGCGTTTTCCTGTTCTTCTATGTCACGGCCGTGTGCGGGCTGTCGGGCACGTTGACCGGTCTGGCGGTCTCGATCGGGCTCGTGGTCGACGCGGTCTGCGATCCGCTCATGGGCCTGCTGTCGGACAATTGCTGGTCGAGGTGGGGTCGCCGGCACCCGTTTCTGCTCGTCAGCGCCGTTCCAACGGGGGTCACGTTGGGCCTGCTGTTCTCCATCCCGCCCCAGTTGTCGCAACAGGCCCTGTTCGCCTACGTCACCGTCGTTTCCATTCTCGTCAGAGTCTGTCACTCCGCCTTCAACCTGCCCTTCGTCGCTCTCGGGGCGGAGCTATCCGATGATTTCACGGAACGCACGCGCATCGTGGCGGCTCGGTTCCTGTTCAACTTCATCGCGACCTTCACGTGCCTGACATTGGGATATGTCGTCTTCCTCGGTGGAACGAACGGCCTTCTGACCCGCGCGGCCTATTCGCCGTTTGGCTGGACCTGCGGCGCCCTGGTGCTGGGAGGCGGCCTGACCTGCGGTCTGGGCACCCTGGGCGCTCGCCAGCGCCTGCATCCCATAGAGCGACGAGGCGGCCCACTCGCCCTGGGCGTCCTGCGCGATATCAGGGATGTATTCGGCAGCGAATCGTTCCGGGTCCTGTTCTTCAGCGCCCTGGTGCTGTTCATCGCGGTTGGCGTCTCCGGAACGCTGACGATCCATGCCAACAAGTTCTTCTGGCGGCTCCCACCGGCGATGATTCAAGCCGTCGGGATCCTGCCCACGGTCGGATTCGGCGCCGGCGCGCTGCTCAACATGGCCATCGCCGGTCGGATGGAGCGGCTGACGATGGTGATCATCGGCCTCGTTGTTCTGAGCGCGACCCAGGGCGTAGCGCCCCTGCTCCGGGTCCTGGGCAGCCTGCCGTTGGGCGGGGCCGCGCTCTTCGCCGTCTTGATCTGCAACGCCATCCTCTCGGGCGCCGCGACCGGGTTCATCGGCGTCTCTCAACACTCGATGTTCGCCGACGCCAGCGACGAGCACGAGTATCTCTTCGGCGCCCGCCGCGAGGGTCTGATCTACGCGGCGCTCAATTTCTCCGCCAAGGCGGCGGTGGCCCTGGGTTCGCTGATCGCCGGCATCGCGCTGGATGTGATCCGGTTCCCGGCCGGGATCGCGGCGCATGGCGGAGCGCCGATCGCAATCGCGCCCGAGACCTTGCGCAATCTGGGTCTCATTTACGGACCGGGCGCCGCCACTCTCACGCTGCTCTCGGCGGCGATCTTCATGAGATACAGACTGAACAGGCAGGCGCTTGCCCGCATCCAACTCTCCTTGGCTGAGCGTCGGAGCGGCCGGACTGGCTGACCGGCTTCATGTCGCGCCCCGGCAGGTCGCCATCGGCCTCGCGGAATCCGTGCAAAGGCGCGCCTTTGGCGTCGCGTGGCTGGATTTCGCACTATACGGTGCCCGCGTGACTCTCCTGGCGCACGCCCGTCGGCCTTCCTCCACTCATGACCGATAGCCTCGCCGTTCCCTCGGCCAGCGCCGCCGAGCTGCGCCGCCGGCCGATCGGCCTTGGCCTGATGTCGTTCTATGGGACTGGCGCCATCACCGACGCCGTCGTCCAGGCGGCGCTGGGCACCTTCCTCTTCTTCTACCTGACCGCGGTCTGCGGCCTCTCCAACAGCCTGGCGGGCGTCTCCCTCTTTGTCGCCCTGCTCTTCGATTCCCTGATCGATCCCCTGGTCGGCTCGATCTCCGACAACAGCTGGTCGCGCTTCGGCCGCCGTCACCCGTTCATGTTCATCGGCGCCGCGCCGCTGGCCATTGCCCTTGGCCTGCTGTTCTCGGTCCCGGCCGGCCTCTCGAACTGGACCCTCTTCGCCTATGTGACGGTGGTCTCGATCGCCCTTCGGATCTCGCACTCGGTCTTTTTCCTGCCCTACGTGGCGCTGGGGGCCGAGCTCTCCGACGGCTACGCCGACCGGACCAACGTCGTCGCCTCGCGCTTCCTCTTCGGCGTCATCGGCACCGCCGGCGCGGTGGCGCTGGGGCTGCTGGTCTTTCTGCGCGGGCCCCAGGGCCTGCTGCACCGGGCCGCCTACGCCCCCTTCGGCTGGTCGTGCGCCGCGATCGCCCTGGGGGCCGCGGCGATCACCACCTTCGGCACGCTTGGGGCCCGCGGCCGGCTGCATCGGATCGCCCCGACCCATGGATCGTTCGCCCGCCACTTCATCAAGGACATCGTCGAGATCTTCCGTAACCGATCCTTCGTCTTCCTCTTCCTCTCGCTGCTGCTGCTCTTCACCGGCGCGGGCACCACCGCAACCCTGGCGCTGCACACCAACAAGTTCTTCTGGAAGATGCCCAACGCCATGATCCAGGTGGTGAGCCTGGCCGCGCCGCTGGGCGTTCTCCTCGGCGTTCCGATCAGCGTCTTCCTCAGCAACAAGTTCGAGAAACGCCTGGTGGTGATCGCCTGCTTCCTCACCCTGGTCGCCTATCACGCCACCATCCCGACCCTGAGGGTCCTGGGACTGCTGCCGCCCAACGGCCCGGCCCTCTACGCGATCCTGGCCAGCCTCGCCGTGGTGCTGGGCGCGGTGGTGTGCTGCGCCGGCATCAGCTTCCAGTCGATGATGGCCGACGCCGCCGACGAGCACGAGTTCCTGTTCGGGACCAGGCGCGAGGGCCTTTTCTACGCCGGCCTCAACTTCTCGGCCAAGGCGGCCTCGGGCCTGGGGGCGCTGATCGCCGGCCTGCTTCTCGACCTGATCCATTTCCCGACCAACCTCGCCACCCACGGCGGGGTCAACATCCACATTTCCGAGCCGATCCTTCGCAACCTCGGGCTGATCTACGGGCCAGTGGTGGCCCTGATCTACGCCTCCGCCACGGTCGTCTTCCTCGGCTACCGGCTCGATCGCCGCGCCTATGGCGCCATCCAGGCCGGCCTGGAAGAGCGGCGCGCGGCGGTGGCGCGGGACGCCGCGGAGCTCGGTGCTCCTAGCGCGCTATGATCACCTCGACGCCTTTGGCTCTCAGGAGATCTACGTCCGCCGGCCGCGCCCGCTCGTCGGTGATGACGACATCGACCTCGGACAGGGGGCAGACCAGGAACGTCGCCGAGGCGGCGAACTTGCTGGAGTCGGCCAGGACGATCAGCCGGTCGGCCTTGGTCATCAGCTTCTGCTCGGCCTGAATCAGGACCACGTCGGCCTGCATCACGCCCCGCGCGCCGATCGCCGCCGCGCCCATGAACAGCTTGGTGGCGTGATAGCGGTTCATGCCGTCGTCTTCGAACGGGCTTAGGATGATGTTCTGTTCACGGAAGATAGCGCCGCCGGGGACCGATACCCGGGTTCCGGGCTGGGGCAGCAGCTCGCCGACGATATGCAGCGAGTTGGTCAGCACCTGAAGCTCCAGGCCCTCGAGGTGGGGGCACATCTGGAAGGTGGTGGTGCCGCCGTCGATGATGATCGCCTCGCCCCGCTCGCAGAGCCGCGCCGCCGCCCTGCCGATCGCGGCCTTGGCGCCGGCGTTGCGGGTCCGGTTCTGCTCGAAGGGCGCGCCCACCAGCCGGTCGAGCGCCAGGCGGTCGATCACCTTGGCCGCCCCGCCGCTCTTCAGCCGCGCCCCGCCGCGGACCCGCTCGATAACGCCCAGGCTGTCGAGGCGCCCGAGGTCGCGCCTGATCGTCGCCGAGGAGGCGTCCAGCCGCTGGCAAAGCTGCTGGAAGGCGATGAAGCCGTGCGCCTGCAGCAGCCGGACGATCTCGGCGTCCCTCTGGGCCGAGTGCAGCCTCGTCGTCTCGGTCCTCATTGGCGCATTTCTCGCCCCGCCGCCGGCGATCCTAACCGCGGCTTCAATGTCTAGCGCGAAATCCCGCCTAGCCGAAACGCCCCCGAGGCCTGCGGACCCCGATCCTCTTCTGTAGGGCCGCCCGCAGCAGTCTGGCCGTATGGTCTTCGACCATGGATCCGCCCTTGGCGCGCCACGTCTGTTACGATAGACATACTATCCTATCCATATTATAGGATGCGTATGATCAAGACTTGGGCGACCAGCGCTACGCGTCGCTTCGCCGAAAACGGCAAGAGCCGTTTCTCGGGCCTGGACGAGGATGCCGCGATCGACCTGCTGGCCGCCCTCGACGCCGCGACCTCGCTCGGCGACTTGAGCCCGCTGAAGTCCGTCGGACTGCACAAGTTGTCGAAAGACAGAAAGGGTCAATGGGCGATGACGATCAACGGACCGTGGGGGCTGTGCTTTCGGTTCGAGGACGGCGATGCCTGGGACGTCGAGATTGCGGACTATCACTAGAAGAGGAACGACGGCGATGCTGATGACACACCCCGGCAGGGTCTTGAAGCGGGAGCTGGCCGCCCGCGGCCTGAGCGCGAATGGCCTGGCGCTGGCCCTGCGCACGCCCGCCAACCGGATCACCGAAATCCTCAACGGCAAGCGCGGCGTTTCGCCGGAGACCGCCCTGCGGCTCGGCCGCTACTTTGGAAACAGCCCGCGCTTCTGGCTCAACCTGCAGACGGCATACGACCTGGCGCGAGCCGATCGTGAGATCGGTGCGCGCGTCGAAACCGAAGTCTCGCCCGGGTAGCGACGTCAGGCGATAACCGAGCCCATCAGGGTCAAGGCGTCGGTGGTCGCCGCCCCGAACTTGGTGTTGTCGAAGATGCACCAGACCGACTGAGTCCGTCCGACATCCGCCAGCGACTGAACCAGAGCCTTCAGGCGGTCGGCGCCGTAGGCCGACTCATAGATGACCGGCGAGCCGTGCAGGCGAAAGTAGATGTCGCCGTCGAACCCTCCCGGTTTGGCCGCCGCCGCGCAGAGCGCGGGATCGACCGCGGCCCTGGCGACCCGATCGCAGGCCAGGCGCCGGTTCGCAGCCTCTGAGAACCAGCTGGCGTGCCGAGGCTCGCAGATCGTCGGCCCGTCGAACTGCTCTCGCCAGGCCCCGAAGAACTCGGCCGCGACCTCATTGTCGAACGCGAGGCTGGGCGGCAGCTGGAAGAGAACCGGGCCGAGCTTGGCGTCAAGGCCAAGGATCTGTTCCAGGAACGGGGCGAGGAGCGCCTCCGCGCCGACCAACCGCCGCTCGTGGGTGATCTGGCGCGGCGCCTTGACCGCAAAGCGGAACCCGGCCGGGACCGTATCGGCCCAGCGCTCGTAGGTCGTTCGCCTATGAGGCCGGTAGAACGACGAATTGATCTCCACCGCGTTGAACCGGCTCGCGTAGCGCGCGAGCACGGGCCGACCCTTGGAGAAGGCGTGAACCGCGGTTCGTGGAAGCGTCCATCCGGCCGTGCCTACATACAATGGCCCGGCCATGCCTGTGCTCCAACGCGTCGCAACCGGCGGAAATGACCCAGCAGCGGTCATGTCAGCCGATCGCCGACCCTGTCAGGCCTTCGCAGGCTGGTCGAGCCAGCCCCCAACCGGTGTTCCGTTAATGTTCTCCATCGGCTAGGATGCTTCCGACGAACGCATGGAGGGCAACCGATGACCAGACGGGCGGGCAGCGCCGACTTGCCGCTCCACGGCGGACGCGTGCCCCCGTGGCTCGCCGACCGGATGACGCGTCTTGGCGGCGTGATCAGCCAGGCGATCATCCACGAATATGGCCGTGACGAGCTCCTGCGCCGGCTCGCCCATCCGTTCTGGTTCCAGTCCTTCGGCGCCGTCATGGGCATGGACTGGCACTCCTCCGGGATCACCACCAGCGTCATCGGCGCCCTGAAGCGCAGCCTCGCGCCGCTGGCGGCCGAACTTGGGATCCACGTTTGCGGCGGCCGCGGCAGACATTCGAGGCGCACGCCGGACGAGCTCATCGCGGTCGGCGATCGGACTGGCCTCGACGGCGCCGAACTCGCCAGGACCAGCCGCCTGGTCGCCAAGGTCGACAGCGCCGCGGTGCAGGACGGCTTCGAGCTCTATCTCCACGGCTTCATCGTCACCGACGACGGCCAGTGGGTCGTCGTCCAGCAGGGCATGAACGACGAACGCCGGCAGGCCCGGCGCTATCATTGGCATTCGCAGGGATTGACGAGCTTCGTCGATCAGCCGCACGCGGCGATCGAGGGCGCCGGCCAGGGGGTCATCGTCAATCTGACCGACCGCCGGGCCAAGAGCGCTCGCCGGCGGCAACTCGACATCCTGGCGGCGCTCGGTCCTGACCGGATCGGCGAGGAACTGGCCAGGCTCGGGGGAAGCGCGATCCCCAGCGAGCCGGCCCCCATCCAGCCGGACCTGCCCCATCTCGTCCTGCCGGACCGTCACGAGGTGAGGGCCGCCGACGTCGTCCCCAGGCGTCTTCACGCGGCCCTGGCCGCGGCCTCCGATCGCGGCCCGGTCGATTTCGCCGACCTGCTGCTGACGCCGGGCGTCGGCGCGCGGACGGTCCTGGCGCTGGCCATGGTCGCCGAGGTCGTCCACGGGACCCCCTACCGGTTCAGCGATCCGGCGCGCTTCTCCCTCGCTCACGGCGGAAAGGACGGGCATCCGTTTCCGGTACCGCTCGAGGTCTACGACCGCACCATCCAGGTGATGAAGTCCGCGGTCCGGAAGGCGAGGCTCGGCCACACCGAAGAACTGGCCGCGATCCGCAGGCTCGACCAGCAGGCCCGGCGCCTGGAAGGCCTGGCGTCCGGCCCGGCGTTCGACGCATTCGTGGCCCAGGAGCGCGCGAACTCCCACGCCTACGGGGGCCGAAGCGTCTTCGGCCTCGAGCCGCCGCCACCGGCGGCGATCGCGTCCTAGCGCTCCGCCCCGATCCGGTCGAACGAGACCCGCGCGGCGCGCTCAGAGCCACGATCGAAGCTGGCTGAAGCCAAGGGCGAATCCATGCACGCCGAGATCGACCACGGCGGCGGCGATGGCCATCAGGGCGTAGCCGGCCAGGATGAAGAGGCCGTCCTTCCGCGTCAGGCCGATCGCGAAGGCGCCCATGGCCACGGCCGGCGCCAGGTTGGCGAAGGGGATGGGAAGCACCAGGACCAGGGCGATGATCGTGCAGGCGACGCCGACGATCGCGGCGCCGGCCCTGCCGGTCAGAAAGCGCAGCCGCGGTCTCACGAAGCTCTCGACGCGCTCGACCGACGGCAGGACCCGACGGATGAGCTTGACCAGGGCTTCCCGCTTGATCGACCGCCGCAGGAGAAACTGGGGCAGCCAGACGCGCCGCCGTCCGACGATGATCTGTGGCGCCACCAGCAGCAGCGGCAGCGCCAGCACCATCGAAAACCCCGGAGGCAATGGCAGCAGCACCGGCAGGGTCAGGACGAACAGCAGCGGACCTGGGCCGTCGTCGCTCTCGACCCGGTCCAGCATTTCCCCCAGCGTCAGTTCGTCCTTGCGAAGGCGGAGGAAGGGTTTCAGGCTCCCGGCTACGGAATGGGCGGCGGCAGATGGCCTGGAGGACATCTGCTGTCCTCACTTCGCCGTGGCGAGGGCGTAGGCTGACGCCAGGTCGCGGACGAAATCGCCATAGGCCGCCTCCCTGCCCGCGAAGTCGGGGATCCTCAGAAGAAAGGAAGGGTGAACGGTGACGAAGCCGGTCGCGCCGCCTTCCAGGGTTCCGACGGCGCCGCGTTCCCTCGTCACCGAGACCGCGCGGCCGAGCAGGGCCCTTGCCGCCGTCGCCCCCAGGGCGACGATCACCCTGGGGCGCACCAGTCGCCGCTCGCCGTCGAGCCACCAGCGGCAGGCCTGGACTTCGCCGGCGTCGGGCCTCTTGTGCAGCCGGCGCTTGCCGCGCATCTCGTGCTTGAAGTGCTTGACGGCGTTGGTGACGTAGAATTCGCCGCGGGGGGCGCCAGCCTGCGCTAACGCGCGGTCGAGGATGGCGCCCGCCGGACCGACGAAGGGCCGGCCGGCGAGATCCTCCTGGTCGCCAGGCTGTTCGCCAACCAGCATCAGCGGCGCCCGAGGAGGTCCTTCACCGGGCACGCCCTGGGTCGCATCCCGCCACAGGTCGCAACGCCGGCAAAGCTGGATACCACTGGCGATCTCGGCCAGACTGCCGGGCGCTTCTTCGTCCTCGTGCTGGGTCAGGCTGGCCTTGGCCACGGCTCGGTTTGGTCCTCGTGCTTGGGCGACCAACCGGGAATGAACGCCCCCGCCGCCGGGTTCCGCGCCTGCGCCGCGGGAACCATCGCGGCCGGCCCGGCTTCATCTCGCAGCGGCTTCTGGGGAGATCGCCATGTCGAACCGCGGCGACCATCAGGTCGGATAGGCGATGGCGAGGGCCCGCCGGCTCGAGGTTTTCCAGGCCCAGTTCGGCTTCTATGACACCGTGGTCGCCGCGCCGAGCCAGGCCGCGGCGCTCCGCGTCTGGGGGGCCCGCCAGAATCTGTTCGCCAACGGCCAGGCCCAGTTGACGACCGACGAGCGGGCGGTCGCCGCCGCCCTCGCCCACCCCGAGGTTCCCCTGAGGCGTCCGGTCGGTTCCGACGGTCCCTTCGAACTCGAGCCCAAAGCGCTGCCGAAGATTCCGGACGCGCCGCGCAAACCCCCGGTCAGGCCGACGCCCGGGGCCAGGACCGCGCCCGCGCCCAAGCCAGCCGCCGACCGGACCGCGCTCGACGCAGCCGAGGCGGCGCTTCGCATGCTGGACGAAGGGCGCAAGCGCGAGGAGGGGGAGCTTCAGCGCCGCCAGGAGGCGCTGGACGCCGAACGGGACGAGGCCCGGCAAGCCTGGGTAGCGGCGCGAAAAGCCGCGACCACCGCCGTCGTCGAAGCGCGGCGGGCGTACCGCAGGACCGGAGGCGAAGCCTAGCCCGCCTTGCGGGTCTTGGCCCTGGCCTTGGGGGCGGGCTTCGCCGACGACTTGGACCCCGCGCCCGCCTTGGCTTTGCCGGCCAGACTGGCGCGCAGCGCCGCCATCAAGTCGACGACATTGGTGTCCTGCGGCTCGGCGGCCGCGACCACCTCATGACCCTTCTGCTTGTCGGCGATCAGTTTCTTCAGGGCTTCCTCGTATCGGTCGACGAACTTGCTCGGATCGAACGGGCCCTCCTGCTGTTCGATTATCTTCTCGGCGATCGCGATCATCGCCGGGTCCGGCTTGGCGTTGCTGATGCCGCTGAAGATTTCGTCCGGTTTGCGCACCTCGGCGTCGGATCGGATCGTGTAGGCGAGGATCCCCTTGCCGCGCGGCTCCAGCGCCAGGATCCGCTCGCGCGTCGCCATGACGATGCGGCCAAGGGCGATCTGGCCGGACTTCTCCATCGCGGTGCGGATCACCCCGAAGGCTTCCTGGGCCATCTTGCCGTCCGGCGCGAGATAGTAGGGGTTGTCCCAATAGATCCGGTCGATGTCGTCCTCGGGAACGAAACGCTCGATCGCGATGGTCTTGGTGCTCTCCAGCTTGACCGATCTGATCTCCTCGTCGGTCAGGAGGATGTACTCGCCCTTGCTGACCTCGTAGCCCTTCACCAGGTCCGAACGGTTCACCGGACCGGTGTCCGGATCGGTGGTGATCATCCGGATGCGGTTATTGGTCTTCGGATTGATCAGGTTGAAGTGGACATCGCCGCTCGGGTTGGTCGCGGCGTAGAGCGCGACCGGGCAGGTCACCAGCGAGAGCTTCAGGTGTCCTTGCCAGCTCGGGCGATACGCCATGGTCGAAACCCTCCTCGGGCGGCCCGTCGTGGCGCCGCGACGCTCGATTCAACGACGGGGAAGACGATTGGTTCGCCCTGCCCCCCAGGGCGTCAGCCGCACGGCCCTGCTTCGCCGGTGTCGAGGTCGATTCGAAAGCAGTGCTCGTGGCCGCTCGCAAGCTCGCGCACGATGACGCTGATCTCGGTCTCCTCGCCGATCAGCGCGAAATCATCGACATAGGCGATCGCCGCCGCCTCGAAGCTGCTCTCCACCACCACCCGGGCATGATGACGGTCGACATGGCGGGCGTGGACGCTGAATTCCCGATCATCGGCGGCGCTGGTCATCGCGGCGACTCCTTACCCGGATGAACGCACGACAGCGCGAAAGGATTCAAGGGGCGAGCCTCGCCGATCGCAGCCGCTCGTGGCCGGAAGAAGGCGGAGCTGGCGAACTCTCTCGACAACCCATATCAGGGCGAGAGGAGGTTGGGATGAGCGTTACGCAGAAGACCGTCCCCGGGGCGCCCGCCGGTCTCGAAGCCCAAGGTCAAAGCGCGGAAAGAGGATCTCGAGGCCGTTCCATTCGGCGAAATCGATTACAGCCTGCTGCACAGGAACGTCAGGCGCCGATACCCCAAGATCCTCGCGCGCCTTGCTGAATGAGCCGTGCTGGGTAACGCCTGAGGGGGTTATCCAGCTGAATCGGGAGATCGTCGCCGAAACGGGCGAACCGCACGTCCTGCTGGATCGTGGCCTTCTTGAGAGTGCGTG
>Ga0302326_10006812_pt1 | contig 25559 bp, 13 predicted proteins | sample Palsa_T0_3_FD_202264 | JGI IMG/M metagenome (GOLD analysis project Ga0302326, IMG submission 202264) | Peat permafrost microbial communities from Stordalen Mire near Abisko, Sweden - Palsa_T0_3 | ecosystem: Environmental > Terrestrial > Soil > Palsa > Peat permafrost | place: Sweden: Abisko... | reverse complement strand
GGTCGCCTGCTCTTTCGACGCTTGTATCTACGGCAAATCGGACGGCGGAGGAGCTGCCCGGTAGTCTTCTACCGCTTGTGCTTTGTTGGCTTCCCCTCGTGGATGAACTCATCTGTCTAAGAGCAAGATCTACCACGTCGCGAAACGGAACCGATTCGAAAAACAAGGGTAACGAAGCGTCCCCATCGATTTGCACGACCAGCTGAGACAGTCGAAATGCGCTGTTTGTTCCACCACGGCTGTCCTGGATCCGATAATAGTGTCGGAGAAGGCTTTGGGCCTCAGGACTCTTTGGCCCAAGAAGGTCTTGAGCGTGCAATACGGCGGCAACTGCCGCGTCGCCCAAGATCGCCAGCGGAGTGCCCAACTCATGACCGACATATCCGAGAGCCTGCCGAGCGGCCTTCGCTGTGAGGTGCATGTACTTTGAGTCGACCGCCTCAACGCACATGTCGAGAAGCGCTTGCGCCGCCGTGAACGATTCCGCAGCTCGAAAACGCTCAGTAGCGCTCGTCGTTACCCGACGAGATCCGGCGGCAAGAAGGAAGGCAGATGTCTCGTTGGCTCGCGCATCAAGGCGAACGATTGACTGCCCTGAGATCCCCGGCACCGCTCCGACCACATCGCTTAGTCCCGGCATTAGACGTTCCAGCGCGGAGACGGATAGGGATGTTGCCGACCTTGTCGGCTCCATTATTACCTGGATATCGTCGGGAAAGTGGAGGCTTTCAACCTGCGCCGCAAGCGCCCGAAACTGGCCGCCCGCCATGACGAATGCCGGACGTCCGGACCCTGGTCGGCGGCAGATAAGAAGAAGATCAGTGATCCCCTCGTCTGCCCAGCCGATCATGGCTTGTTCGACGACAAGATCTGGGCGCGTCACTTCGCTGATACCTGCGCGCGCAGTCGCCCTGAAGAACTCAAGCCGACGCCTAGCGACAGCGTCATCAAAACCTAACGCAAGAACCTGCGCAATGCCGATGCACCGTTGCCGAAGCGAAAGAAATGGCAGCGCAGGGAGATCGGCTCGGTTTATCATGCGGAGTAGGTAGCGTTTCTCATTTACACCGAGGACGACGAACAGAAAAGATTTGATCTCGTGCCCCAATCGGTTGGAGTAATAATCCAGCAGGACACGAGGAACCAGGGATTGATGGCTGTGGAAAAAACGCGGGACGTCTGGAATGTATCGCAAGGTAGGGTCGTCCCAAGCCTTACCAACAAGCGTGTCTCCTAGGCCGTAAGCCTCCTTATGTCCTAGGTCAGGACGGGTGCCTTGGTCTCCTGATTTGGTAACCCCAACAACAGATTCTGCGATCTTTACAAGCCGTTCCTGACGCCATTCGAAGCGGAAGGTACTGACAACCTGAGCGCGAAGTTCCCGCTGGAGGATACTCGCAGCCAGGCGCGCGTATTCATCGGGAGATGATCCAGATGAATCGTTCTTTATGCCAAGGTCAACCAGTAGGTTAGACTCTGCCTCATGTTGTTGTGAAGATCCAGCGAAGTATCCGATCGTTTGTAAGCAGAACCGGGCTTCATCTGAGAGATCGAGACGTTCTTGTGAACAGTCGGCGGCCAATAGACCTACAGTTTTCCCATCACGGATTACGGGTATGTCGACCGAGAGTTTTCCTGAGAGATTGAGATCGGAATACCAGGGTTGACGGGAGAGAAGAGGATAGTCGTTCGAACTCACGACGTTGCGGTCGTCTCCAGCGAGATGCGCTGCCGACTCCCCTTTCGGGATCGTGTAACCGGGAGGTGGCCAGGGTTCGACCTCCTCCGACCCCGTTATATGGTGCGTGAGTACATACAGAGCGCCAGTGTCTGGATCACCTTCGTCGATTTGATAGTACCGCGCTCTATCGAAGCCCAGATCTAGTAAGAGCTGCAGGCAAAGTATAAGCGGGCTTCCGCTGGCGCTGGCTTCCTGGGCTAGCTGGGGCAACATGAAGAGCGCGTCAATTGCACGTACCGGAGAGGAAACGGGCGTGCGCTGCGTAGGCTGGTCTCCATTCATGTCAGGTTGTTCGTTTGTCGCTGCCCTTCGTGTTGTCGGAAGGCCGATTATAGGGGAAAAGCCGTCGGCACGGAGGAATTCTTCGCGACCGTGCCTCAGTCTGTGTCAACTCGACCGACATCGAGGATGCTCGTTGCTAGCCACAAGTAGGTCTACAAAGGAGCTGTGGCGTACGAGTTCGACGGGTATTCGTCCGGGGGGAGGCGGCGACTGCAATGAGAGGTGAAGGGTTCCCGAGCAACTGTTCCCCGAAGACGCTCCCGCCGAGTAAAGAGAGACGTCTCGATCGGGATACGAGCGCGCGGAGCATGCCCTAGCCAACTGTGTGCACGCAATGTTTGTTCTGGTATGTCTCCGTTGCGCGATGGAGTTCACGGCGCGAATTATGGATGGGAGCGGGTTATCAAATCGGTCGCGTCCAATGGAGAAGAGGACGGTGTTGGGTCGGACGGCCAAAACGAGGTCTCGAGCAAAGGTTGCTGGGTCGGCTCCACCAGGATGTCCCCCATGGTGCGGGAAAATGAGGTAGTCCGCGGTCAGATCCTTTCCGGACTCTAGGAGTTCCATTAGTGCCGGTCGATCGATATCTGCGGTAAGTAGAGCGAACGGTGTGCCGTATTTTGATATTCGGATAACTGCAGACCAACGATTGGCGCTCGCACGATTGGCCGTGAGGACAGCAGCAGGAGGCGGCGAAAGCACCTCAAATTCGCACCCGCGATATTCGTAATGGCCGGGAAACGATCGGGTCAACGTCGTCACGATTGTTGTTCCTGATGCTTCGAGTCGCCTGATCTCGTCCGAAAAGCTCTGCCAAAGTGCAGTCGCGCGCTGTTGCTCGGGATTTACGAAGATTGTACCCACGACGAGGTCGGTGTTATTTTCAAATAGGCGGAGTATTCCTCGGAGGTGGTCCTCGTCGCCGTGGGATATGAAGACCGCAGCGAGATACCTTGCGCCCGTAAAACTTGGGTCGCCAAAAAATCCGGACACCGTAGAGTCTGGACCAGCGTCTATTACGACGCATCCCGATGAGCAGTGGTATACGGCTGCGTTTCCGTGTCCGACGTCGAAGACGATTAGATCGTCGGGTGGGTCTGGAGACATTAGCGGCAACTGGGCCTACCAATCCCGTGTTGCCGTGGGGAGACCCCGACCGCACCATGGTCACCTCCTGCCAAGGAAGACATAGGGGTGGTATCTAGCACAGAATCGGTTTTGCGGCCAGCCGGGGGGTAGGCGAGCGAGGAGAAATGTCCCTTTGGATAGCTGTGTGGCTGTGCCGACCCCCACGGCGGGTGTGGATGGTCGGGAATGCAGGTGCTTCCGACGAGGGTACCCCGATCGAAGGTTTCGCCGTTCGGTCAGGACTTTGTGTTTCTGCGAAAGTGGAGACATTGTCACCGGCCTTGGCGTGTGCCGGTGCGACGGGGTCCCGTTACGAAGGACAGCCCTGGCGGTCATACGTTCTGTGGCCGACCTGGCGTCGGTTAGCTTGTCCGGGGACGAGGTGCATGGACGGGTCCGGTTGTCCGGTTTCCGCCTGATCCCGATGGTGCGGGCCGGGGAGGCAGTGTGAAGGTGCCAAGTGTTGGATGATTGATCGGCCGGGCAGCGATAGGCGTCCCCTGGCGATGGCGCCACAAATCGTAGATGTTCATATCGGCGTGCCTGGTTGTCATAATCGATCTTCCAGGCGGTTCACGCTACCCAGAAGCCACGCCGCAACCAGACGACGCCTCGCGGCGACGAACCTCGAGTTCGATGGATGCCCAAGGATCCGGACCCGATCAGGTGTCTGGCGAAGCGACTGCCCGCTGGCGTAGCTCCGCGTGGAGTTGTTGGACTTCGGCGGGGATCGGCTCTTTGGCCGCAGCGAACCGTCGGCCGAGGTCACGCCACGCCTGCCCGAAACGGTCGGGATGGCCCGATAGGTGGGCGGCACGCAGGGCGGCGACGTTGAGATCTTGGGCGGTGGGCGACACAATCAGGCCACAGTCCGATGCCCATGCGGCCAATGGCCAGTCCCCGGCGACCAGCGCCAACTCGATGAGTTGGCTTGCGGCGTCGATGACCGCGACCTCGATCTGTGAGACCAGGAGTTCGGTGGCGACCCACCCGAGGCCGTTGGCCGGCAGATCGGTGAACGGCAAACCTCGAATCAGCGCCAAGGCGTCCGCCAACGCTGCTGCTTGTCCGGCCTGATCGCCGTCGGTCTTGCGGTTTGTGTACTGGATGAACCGTTGCCAGTCGGTGTCGAACCCGGCCAGAGCGTAGCCTTTCCGTCCCGCGTCGGGCAGATGATCGATGCCCACCGCTCGGCGCAGCGAGCTGGCGTAGGTACGGATCGTGTCGCCCTCCAACGCCCGGGCCTTGCCGACCGAAAGCGGGTCCCGCAGTTCGTCGGTCGTGTATGTCCGGCCCGGGTGGAACGCCAGGTAGGTGGCCAGTTCGACAACCGGGCCGGAACGCGCCTGGCCATCGGGCCATCCGGTGATCCGCAAGGGGCCCAACACCTCGAAATACAACAGCCCGGCCGGCACCGGCTCCGACCGGGTGGGAATCGGAACCAGGACCGGCGGGCGGGCAGAACGCCCGTTGCCATTGGTAGCGGCAGCGTCAGGTGGGCTGGGCGGATTTGGCCGACTGGGCATTGTCATCGTGGCGGGTGGCGCAACGGACGGAGACGACACGGTCGGTGGCGTACTCGGCGGAGACCCGGGGACAGCCGAGGGGGGCGCAGTTGACGGTCTGGGTGCGGTGTTGGGCGGGACGGGTGGACGGGTCGGTGGGGGCGGGACCATCCATCCTCGCTGACCGAGAGCGGCCGGCTGCGGGGCCGGCGGGCGGCGACGGCGCAGTACCGCCAAGACGGCAACCGCCGCGGCCACCAGGACAAGCAGGAGCCACAGGCCGGCCGAGGTGGTCGGGCGGAACGGGTTGGCGGCGCCTGCCACCCCGGTTTGGGTGGCGGCGGCGTCAGGGACATTGGTTAGCTGCAAGACGGTGGCTGGTGTCGTGACCGCCGGCACCGGGACGGGCGGCGCGTCCAGGGCGAGGGGGATGGTGAAACCGGTCAGGGTGATGGTGGCGGCGAACCCGGCGTAGCCGTCCATCCCCTCCGCCCGGTACGTGTCAACCGACAGCGTGGCCGTAGCGACATCGGCGGGGACGGTGAAGTAGTAGGAGCCGGAGAAGATTTTGTCGTCCTCACCGGCATCCGTGGCGGTCAGCCGAGTGCCATCGGCCAAGACGAGATGGACCGCGGTGGCGGCGACGGCGCTCGGGTAGGCCAGGTACGCGGCGCGGGTGTCCGCCCCGGGGACCACCTGAAGCTGGACGGCCAGGAACGCCTGGGCAGGCGACTCGGGTGTATCGGCGGCCGGGTCACCAGCCGATCGTGGTCGTAGCGGCGCCGACCTCCAACTGGTAGCTGTTGCCCGCCGGCGGACCGGAGGTGGCGGCCACGCCGACCGTGGAGTTGTCGGTGTCGACCTCCTCGAAGTTGTCCGGATCGCGATACAGCGCCGTGGGGGACGGGCCGACACGCGTCAGAGTCATCAGATTGAAGTCCTGGCTGTACCCGGCGGCCGATAGCTCCAAGTCGACATCGGTCATCGAGGCGGGGATCGCCGCGGCGAAGTTCCACGGGCCGTTGCCCGACAGGCCGGCCAGGTCAATGCTGCGACGCTGACCGGCAGCCACCAGAGCCAGGTCTGCTTGGGGCGGGCTCGGTTGTGACGGCTGGGGGGCCACCTGGCGGAAGGCGAACACGATCAGATGCCTGCCCGCACCGGCCGACACCGCTTGACCGCCGACGCCTGCCCGATTGGTCAACGCGGCGCCGGTGACTACCAGGGCGGAACCGTCGCCCCGCAGGCGCCCGTCGACGGGCGCGGTGAGCTGGACGCCGGGATCCGACAGTTGCACCACGGCAGTCGGATCGATGACCGGCGCCGAGCGGACCGCTGCGGCCGTGTGCAGCGGGGCGGCCATCGCCGGGGATGCGGTGAGCATGGCGACGGCGGCCACGATGGCGCCGGCGGACCGGTTGCACCAGAAGCGACCACGGCGACGAGCGCCTATCACGGCCGCACAAGGTAGCGGGATCTGACGCCTCTGTGCCGGATAAATGCCAAATGTTGTTACGAATCGGCATGGTCGTGGCCAGGGGTATCCGTGAACATCCACTCACGGAAGGGAAACCCAGCAGACCATGCACTCATCCATCGTTCAGCCCCTGGCGGCCGGGCCAGGCCCACTGCTCGCAGTCGCCAGCGGCACGTTCAGCTACCTCGCTTGGATCGTCCTGTGCGGGACCATCGGATTGGTTGCCGTCATCCGCGTGCTGCGACAACCCGCAAACGAATGGAGACACCGCAACTGGTCCAAGTTGGCCTGGGTCGCCGCCATTCTCTACGTTGCCCCGATCCTCGGCGGCTACCCGATCCCCATCGGTGCGATGGCTGCCATCTGGCGCACTCGCCGCCGCGTGTCACCCGAGACACCATCGCAGATTCCTCGAGCCCAGGGGTCCCCCGACTGGCCATTCCCCTGGGGCAACCGATGACGGGGGTCAACATCACGCCCTCCGCTGCTCATCAAGTCGTGGTCGTCGTCGGCCAGGCCGACGCCCGTTTGACGGCGGGATTGCGACTCGTCGGGCTCCACGCCATCGCCCATGACGGTCAGGTGACCATTTGGGGCCGACCTCCCATTCCTCTCCCGACGACGCCCATACGCTGGATCCGCCCGGGAGACCCGGATCGCAGCCGGCTTTTCATGACCATCGCCGATGCCGCCTTGGCGCTCGGACTTGACCGAAGCACCGTCTACCAGCTGATCGGCCGAGGACGACTCGAAATAGTCCGGATTGGAACTGTTACACGTGTCCCGATCGAGGCCATTGACGAACTCGTCGAGCGGGGGGAAATCGACGAACTGGTTGCCGGCTTGGTGGCGCTGTGACGGTCCAGCGGCAAAGGCCGCCCCTTTCCCCGGATGCGCAGGATGCAGGGCTCAATAGGTGGATGACGATCCGCCAGATTGCCGCCGATCTCGCCGTGTCGCCGAGCACCGTCTACAAATGGTCGGCTCGGGGCCAGCCGTGGTTCCCCCGAGCGATTCGGCTGAGAAACGGCGACGTTCGTGTGCGCCGGGACTGGTACGAGGCATGGCTGGGGCAGCAGGAATCGGGTGCTACCGACCTTCGGACCGGTTGATTCAGGGTGCGACTGGTAAATCAGCCAGCATGTGCGGTTGCCGGCCCGACGATACGAGCTTCGACCGGTACGCCGTCAATGGCGGAGGGGAGAACCTTTCGAGCGGGCAATGCCGACAACAGGTTGACTCGCACCGCCCATCCCTCATCGACTCGGGTGATGCCGACACCGTTCACCTCGGCCACGCCGCGAAGGAACTCCTTGACCTGGTTCTTTGCTTCCCGGGCCCGCTGCTGTGTCGCCATCGACCACTTCCTAGGTGTACAACTGCGCTTCCAGCATAGCGAGGACATCGGCCAGCGGGGTCGCCCAGCTGAGATGCCGGTCGGTGTTGCCACCGATGATGATCGCCAGGGCGTGGGCGCCAGAGCGATCGGTGACGACGGCACCGCTGTCCCCCGGCTCGCTGAAGGGGCGACCGACGCCTTCGATCTCCACCAGGCCGTCGAACTCGATGGAGCCGAGATGTGGTTCGTCTATGACCAGGCCGTCCAGCTCCAGGACTCGGATCCGTCCTTCGGTCCGGCCCGTTGTCCGCCCCAGCTTCGCCACATCGGAGATGTCTGTCAGGTCTTCGGCCACGTCGGCCAGGATGCTCGGGGCACCGAGGTCGCACTCGACGCCGTCGCTCAGTTCGCACAAGGCTACGTCGGCTCGGTTGGCGTGACCGGGGATGATGGGCACGACGGCGGTCAGGGACCCAATCGTGTCGTCTGGTGCTTTGCCCAGGTCGTTGGTTCCGGGCTGCAGTATGGGGTCGCCGAGACGGGCCTGATTGGCGTTGGCCAAGACGTGGTTGGCGGACAGCACCTCGATCCGTCGACCCGGGCGTTGGACGAAGCATCCGAGCGTTCCTGCCGTGACATCGGGATGCCCGATCGAGACGCCTCGTTGGAGCGGCCGATAGCGATCGGTTGGGCTGCCGGCGTGGGTGATCACGGGGCCCACGACTTTGACGTCGGCCTCCTCGGCCGCCTTGCCCACCAGGTAATGAACCAGTTCGCGGCTCGATCCGGTCGGCTCTTGGACTCGGATGGCAAGCCCCCATCCCGAGGCCAGCTTGGCGACACCGAGTGCCGGCACCTGCGTGGCCAGGCGGCGCAATCGCGGCAACCGATGGAGAATGAGGCCGCGTTGCAACGACACCAGCGAGGCGACGAGGGGATCGGTGACCCGCAGAGCTGTGCTCGCCACATTGTCGTAGACGACGCTGCGCTCGCCTGCCGCCAGTTCTGCTTGCAGGTCGGCCTTCAACTCCCGGGCGCTGGAAAGACGCATCTCAGTCTCCGGGGGCGGGGTTCGACGCACCCGATAATGGCCGCTGCGGACCGCTGAGCGTGAGCTTCAGGGTATTGGTCGTGTCCGCCGTCGCCTCGGCCTTGGCCACCAGTGAAAGTCCGCCGGTGACGGTCACGCCGAAGGCGATCTCGACCGTCGATTCCCTCAGTTCGAACACCGGCTCGTCTCGGGCGGCAGCCACCACCGTCGCCCGAACCATCCGGATCGCCCGGGGCAAATCCGATTCAAGGTCAACGGTCGGCACCAAGCTCTGCGCCTCGCCCGCTGCCGGTCGTGGCGGGGTCAAAGTCAGCTCAATGATATTGCTGGTCGACCATTTGCGACCCTTGTGGGCGCCAAGTTCCAGCCCAATGACCGGCACTTTCCACCGGGCCTCGCCACCCGCCTCGAGGTCTCGCACGACTTTGAGCGTCACAACAACCTCGACGATGAATACATCTGTTGTTGACTCGGACGTCGACAGATTGGCCGCCTTGATCGCTGATTTCACCTTCCCAATGACATCTTCGGCGTCAAGCATCGGCTCTGGGTCAACGGTCATGCTTGAGAGCCTCTCATCTTGGTCGATGGCACATTCGTGAACGCCTTCTCAATCACGCCGCACCGGCCCTGACGAGCAGTCGAGTGAAGTGCTTGTGTCACCACTTACATCATGAGGGCGTGGACGGCCTCCGCGCCTTCCAATTCTCGACCTGGCATGATGCCCTGATAGATGTCGAGGAATACCGAGAGAGTCCGGTGTCCGGACCAACGCTGGGCGATCTTGACATCGACATTCGGGGTGTTGAGCCACATCGAGCAGGCAGCGTGGCGCAGATCGTGGCGACGGAGCCGGCTCAGCCTCGGTTGTTGGGGGTCATCGATGGGCAGATCGGGGTCGGGCGGCAGCACGATTGCCCGGGCGGGGAACCACACTTCGCGGGAGAACGGGCCGAGCTCGTACGGCTTGCCGCGGTGCTCGAACAGCAGGCCCCGCCGCCGGCCGTTGCAATAGCCAGGAATGTGGACCTCTCGTAGGTAGGCGATGAGCGCCCCCGGGATGGGTGCCCGCCGGCTCTCGGCGACGTCCCGGTCCTTGAGCGGGCCCCAGACCGGGTCCTCGTCGGGGTCGAGCCAATGTTCGGCAACCTCGCGCTTCGAGCGGCGGACCGTTACCCAGCCTGGTCCGGAGAGCGGGAGGTCGAGGTCCTCGATCCGCACGCCCGCGGCCTCGCTTGGGCGTAGCCCGCAGATGCCCATAAGGAGCACATAGGCGGCGACGCCCGCGCCCCACGATCCGTAATAAGCGCATGCCGCGGCCAGCCACCACACACCGGTCGTCGGGAGTACCACTTCGGGGTCAACCGGGCGGGGGCCGGTTGTCGCCGACCTTTGGGCGCCCTTCCCCTTGGTGCGAAGCTTCACCCGGGGCCACGGGTCCTTGAAGTCCAGGCGGGTCGAGGCTTCGTTCCAGAACTGTCGGAGGTCGGCCACAAAGCGGCGCTCGGTGTCCGGGCTCGTCAGCTTGCTCGGGTTGCGCTCGTTGACCCGATAGCGCTCGATGAGCATTTGGAGATCTGCGCTGGTGACCTCTGCCATCGGCCTCGACCACTTGAGCCAGTACGCCTCGCCTGCCGCCGCCTCGGGTGGCGCTTCACTGCCCGGCTGCGGCGCCTTGAGGATCCATTCGAGCCATGCTGTCTCGCCCGCGCCGGGCTCCGGGGCGTCGGGGGTCGTGAACTGGAGACACGCTCGACGCAGTGCCTTGAGCCCCTCGCGCCTCGTCTTCGGTTCCCACTCCCGCCACTTGGTACGCATATAGGCCACAGCCTCGGAGTAGACGGTTGGCGTGGACGGCGGTTCGGGCTCGGGCTCTCGGGAGGCTGGGGGGTCGACGAAGCACTTTGTGGCCGGATCGAACGGCAGGCCCGTGCGGAAGTCGGCCTCCAGCTTCAGCTTCGTGGCGTCGGCCAGGCCAGCCTTCGGGAAGCGTTGAAAAAACTCTTGGCCGTCAACGTAGAAGGTCAGATCCCAGCACGGGACCTCCTTCCCCGGCACACGCCAACCAAGCCGCTCGCGGAGCGGGCTGCCACGGGCGTCGAGGAGCGGCTCACCGCTCTCGTCGACCTTCGGAGGGCCAAGGATCGGACCGCGAGGACGGGTGGAGGTCGTCTTGCGCTGGGGTTGCGAGACCACCAGCCGGGTCGGTCGCCACGGCCCTGCCGACGGGGCGAGGGATGCAGCCGGGCTGTCTGCGGCGCGGTCCGGGCGGATGGCTGGGCTGGCCTTGCGGGTGGGCATCGGTGCCTCCCTTACTCGGACGGCCTGATCGCAGGCCGACCGCGACGGTCTTGGGTGACTTGACGGCGGTAGCGACCCGCGAGAGACCCCAGTCTACCGCACCCTGCCGGAATCGAGACGGAATCCTGACTTATTTGGCATCGCGCTGGGGCCCCTCCGAAGCGCCTAACTGGCTCTTTCGACGGCTGGGGAGAGCCACCACCGGGTACCCCGTTCAGGTCTTCTACCTGGGATTTTACCCTCTAGAGGATCTTCAGCAGAGCCCCGCCGGATCGCCTACACTGACGGGTAAGGAGAGGTGCGAGAGCGGCCGAATCGGACTCACTGCTAATGAGTTGACTTGGGAGACCGGGTCCGAGGGTTCAAATCCCTCCCTCTCCGCCACTGACGAACCGGACAAGCGACTCAGCCGCACGTCCGTCGACTAGCCTGGGTCAGGTACCGTCGCGCGTGGGGTGGTAGAGAGCGGGCCGATGTGAACAGCCGATCGGGCGACGACCCATCCCCGACGCCGGTTGAGAGGCACCGCCCGGCCGTGCTCGGCGTCAAGACCCCGCAGGCCGGGATCAGCGCACCTGGGCCTGGGTGGGCGTGATCCGACGCTCTTCGGCGACCTCGCTGTTGCGGGGAGCGGCGGCGCTGGTCATCGCGGCCGTCGGCTTCTCGGTCGCCACCCCCCAGGCCATCGCCCAGGTGGCGCCCGCCCTGGCCGTGACACCCCAGTTCGCTTCCCCCGTCGCGGTCGGCCAGACCGGCGACGCCGCCTCGCTCCAGATCGTCAACGATGCCGACGTCTCGGTGAACGTCGCCACCATCACGCTCGTGCCGTCCTGCGGCCAAATCAGTGCGACGGGCGCCTGCCCCGCCGGCTCCGTCGACCTCGGCGTCTTCCGCCTCAGCACGCCCGGCACGGGCGAGAGTGGCACCACCTGCGCCGGCGACTCGTTCACCATTTCCGCCCCTGACAGCACCGGACAGGTCAGTTTCACCACCACGCCCGACGTCACCCTGCCGGCGAGCGGAACCTGCACGATCGACTTCACCTTCGACGTCTTGAAGCACCCGGCCAATCCTGTCAAGGGGACGTCATCAGAGACGGCACAACTCGGCTTTGCCTCGGGCAAGGGCGTCGGGGTCGCAGCCTCGGGCGGCGGGTCGTCGACCACCACGGTGCTGGCCCAGCCCACCCTCACCACCACGCCCACGGCCACGGCGGGCATCGGTCAACCAGTCTCCGACACCGCCACCCTCTCAGCCGGATTCAATCCCACCGGGACGATCAACTTCGAGTTGTTCGCAGCCACCGGCTCGCCCTGCGACACCGACACCGTGTTCAGTTCGTCAGTCACGGTGAGCGGCAACGGCGATTACAACTCGGGAACGACCACGCTCGCCGCCACCGGGAACTACCACTGGCAGGTCAGCTACGAGGGCGATGCCAACAACGAATCCGCGGGCGAAAGCTGCCCCAACGAGGTCACCACGGTCGCGGCCCAGTCCACCCCGACCCTCACCACCACCGCATCAGGTGAGGTAACTGTCGGCGGGACGGTGTCCGACACCGCAACGCTGTCGGCGGGCAACGCTCCGACCGGCACCATCGAGTTTGCCCTCTACCCGACCGATGACTGCGGCCCTGACGGCGAAGCCGTCTTCACCTCGAACGTCACCGTGAGCGGCAACGGCACCTACGCCTCCGACACCTTTACCACCACGCAGGCGGGCAGTTTCGAGTGGCTGGCCAGCTACAGCGGCGACAGCAACAACGTCGCGGTGTCCGACAGTTGCGGGGACGAGCCGGTCACGGTGGACCAGGTCACGCCCACGCTGACCACCACGGCGTCGGTCCCGAACCCCTCGGACACCACCATCTTCGACACAGCCACGTTGTCGGGGGGCTTCAACGACCCCCAAGGAAACATCGTGTTCGACCTGTTCGGACCGGACGATCCCAGCTGCAGCAGCGATCCGGTGTTCACCGACACCGAGTCGGTCGACGGCAACGGCGACTATCAGTCGGAATCCTTCACTCCCGCCGGCGCCGGGACCTACAACTGGACCGCCCAGTACACCGGGGATGTGAACGACACCTCGGTGACCACGACATGCGGTGCCGAGCCGGTGTCGGAGATCGGCATCCCCTCGATCACCACCCAGGCGTCGGGGGCGGTGGCCATCGGGGGCGCCATCTCCGACACCGCCACCATCGCCGGTGGCGACGACCCGACGGGAACCATCGCCTTCACCGCCTTCGGCCCCGACGACGACAGCTGCGCCAACACGCCGGCCTTCACGTCGGTCGTGGCCGTCAGCGGCGACGGCTCCTACGCCTCGGGATCCTTCACCCCCACCTCGACGGGGTCCTACAGCTTCACTGCCTCGTACAGCGGCGATGCCAACAACGCGGGCGACACCACGGCGTGCAACGACTCGGGCGAGAGCGTGACGGTGTCGGAAGCCCTGCCCGTGCTGGAGACCACGGCGTCGGACTCGGTCCCGGTGGGCGGCACGATCACCGACTCGGCCAACTTCATCGGGTCGGACAACCCCACCGGGACCATCACCTTCGACCTGTTCGCCCCCGACGATCCGGCGTGCGACGACCCCGTCGCCACCTCGACGGTGATGGTCAACGGCGACGGCTCCGCCACCTACACCTCGGATCCCTCCACCGCCGACCAGGTCGGCACCTATCAGTTCGAGGCGTCCTACAGCGGCGACGCCAACAACGCCCCGGTCGGATTCAGCACCTGCGGCGCCAGCGGTGAAAGCGTGGACGTGACCCAAGCCACGCCCACCATCTCGACGATCGCCACCCAAACAGAGGGCCTAGGCGGGTCGATCTCCGACACCGCCACCATCTCGGGAGGCGACGACCCCACGGGGACGCTGGAGTTCAACGTCTACGGGCCCAACTTCGAAACGTGCGACACCGACCCGACGGCCACCTTCGAGGTGACCGTCGACGGCAATGGCGACTACACCTCGCCTCCCTTCACCCCCACCAGCCCGGGCGACTACCAGTGGTCGACGCACTACAACGGCGACGCCGACAACTCCTTCGCCAACACGTTCTGCGGCGACCCCAACGAAACCTCGACCGTCGTCCCGACGCTCACGATCACCACCGCCACCTCGGGGGAGATCACGCTGGGCGGCAACATCACCGATAGCGCCGATCTCGAGGGGGGCGACGGCCCGACGGGGACGATCACCTTCACCGCCTACGGCCCCGACGACCCCACCTGCGCCGCGGCACCAGTGTTCACCTCGACGGTCGACGTCACTGATGGCGACGGGACCTACACGTCGGACTCGTTCACCCCGACGGAGGCGGGCACCTTCTTGTTCATTGCCGCCTACAGCGGCGACGATGGCAACGGCGCTGTCACCACCAACTGCAACGATCCCAACGAGAGCGCAGTGGTCGACCAGGTGAACCCGTCGCTCAGCACCACCGCCTCCCCGTCGGTCACCGCCGGAGGCCAGATCAGCGACACGGCGGAGCTGGAGGGGGGCGACAATCCGACCGGGACCATCACCTTCGCGGCCTACGGACCGAACGACGACTCGGAGTGCAGCGACACGCCGGCATTCACCTCCACCACGACGGTGGATGGCAACGGGACCTACTCGTCCGATCAGTTCACCGCAGTCGAGGTGGGCCAGTACGACTTCGTCGCCACCTACAGCGGCGACACCGACAACAGCACCGTGACCACCAGCTGTGCCGATGAAAACGAGTCGGTGCAGGTCACCAACGCCACCCCCACCCTCACCACGACCGCTACCGCCACCGTTGCCCTGGGCGGGACGATCTCCGACACGGCGGACCTGGAAGGCGGCGCAGAACCCACCGGGGAGGTCGAATTCTTCCTGGTGGGACCAAACCGCGACGGGTGCGACACCACCTCCGCCTTCAGCGCCAGCATCACGGCGAATGGCAACGGCACCTACAGCTCGGGGAGTTTCACCCCGACCGAGGCCGGCACCTACTTCTGGCAGGCGTTCTACAGCGGCGACGGCAACAACAACGACGTCGTCACCGACTGCCCCGATCCGGCCGAGACATCGGTGGTCACAGCCACCACCACCCTGACGACGACGGCATCGCCACCGGTCACCATAGGCGGGACGATCTCCGACACCGCCGACCTTGAGGGGGTCGCAGGACCGACGGGGACGATCACGTTCAACGCCTACGGGCCCAACGACCCCACCTGCGACGCCGCACCCGCCTTCACCTCGACCGTGGGATTCAGCACAGGCGACGGGACCCACACCTCCGATCCGTTCACCCCGACCGAGCCCGGCACCTACCTGTTCGTGGCCTCCTACAGCGGCGACAGCGCCAACAGCCCGGCCACCACGGTGTGCGGCGACGCCAACGAGAGCGTCGTGGTCAGCGCCGCCGTGCCCACCCTGACCACCCAGGCGTCGAGCGGGGTGGCAACGGGAGGCACCATCACGGACACCGCCACCTTGGCGGGCGGGGTCGGGCCGACGGGGACGATCACCTTCAACGTTTTCGGGCCCAACGACGCCAGTTGCGACAACGCCGCCGCCTTCACCTCGACCACCGACGTGAGCGGCAACGGCAACTACTCCTCGGCCTCGTTCACCGCCACCGCACCGGGCACCTACCGCTTCGTGGCCGAATACAGCGGCGACGGTTCCAACCAGGCCGTCACCACCTTGTGCAACGACCCGGGCGAGAGCGTGGTGGTCAGCCAGGCCACCCCGGCGCTGACCACCACCGCCTCGGCGTCGGTGCCAGTCGGCGGAACACTCGACGACACGGCGACGCTGTCAGGCGGCGTCGGCCCCTCGGGCACCATCACGTTCGACCTGTTCGGGCCGAACAACGCCACATGCACCGGGACTGCCATCTTCACCTCGACGGTGACGGTGGCGGGCAATGGCAACTACACCTCAGCCTCGTTCACCGCCACCACGCCGGGCACCTACAACTTCGAGGCGTCATACAGCGGCGACGCCAACAACGCGGCGGCGACGGCAGCGTGCGGGGCCGCCGGGGAGAGCGTCACGGTGACCCAAGCGGCCCCCTCGATCGCCACCACCGCCAGCGCAGGCGTGGCCGTGGGCGGCACGGTCAGCGACACCGCCACCATCGCGGGCGGGGTAGCGCCCACCGGCTCCATCACCTTCCGGTTGTTCGGCCCAGGTGACAACACGTGCGACAACACTCCCGCCTTCACCACGACCACCACGGTCACGGGCAACGGCACCTACGCCTCCGCCCCGTTCACCACCACCAAGGCGGGGACGTACAGCTTCGTGGCCGACTACAGCGGCGATGCAGACAACGCCGCCGCCCTCAGCGCCTGCGGTGCCGCCAACGAGACCGTCGTGGTCGGCGCCGCGGCCCCCACCATCACGACCGCCGCCTCGGCCACCACCAATGCGGGCGGGACCATCTTCGATACCGCCACCCTGTCGGGCGGCTTCAACCCCACTGGGACCATCACGTTCAACCTGTTCCAAGACAGCTGCGACAGCAGCCCCATCTTCACCACCACCGCCACCGTGGCAGGCGACGGTACGTACACCTCCTCCTCATTCACCACCACGGCACCGGGCAGTTACCTGTGGAGCGCCGGCTACGGCGGCGACGCCAACAACCAACCGGTTACCAGCGCCTGCGGCGACGTCGGTGAGACCACCAAGGTCCTGGCCCTGCCCACCGTCACCACCACCGCCTCGGCCCCCGTCGCCCTGGGCGGCACCATCTCCGACACGGCAACGTTGGCCGGGGGCAACAAACCCACCGGCACCATCACCTTCCAGGCGTTCGGGCCGGGCGACACCGTGTGCGAAACGGCGCTGTTCACCTCGACGATCACGGTGGGCGGCGATGGCAACTACACCTCGCAACCCTTCACTCCCACGAAGCCGGGGACCTATCAATTCGTGGCGTCCTACAGCGGCGACGACAACAACGCGGCGGCCACCACGGCGTGCGGCGCCCCCAACGAGAGCGTGGACGTGTTGGCCACCACCCCCACTGTGGTCACGCAGGCCTCGGCCGGGGTGTCGGTCGGGGGGGACGTGTCCGACGTTGCCACGCTGGCCGGCGGCACGGCCCCGACCGGAACAATCAGCTTCGCTCTGTTCGGGCCCAATGACCCCGAATGCAGCACCGACCCCGTTTTCACATCCATGACCGCCGTTTCGGGCAACGGCTCGTACGACTCGGGCACGTTCGCCCCCGCCGTTCCCGGCACCTACCGCTTCGTGGCCACCTACAGCGGCGACGCCGACAACAACGCCGTGGTCACGGGGTGCGGCGACGAGAGCGAGAGCGTCGTGGTCCAGCCGGCCAGCCCCGCGGTTACCACCGTGGCATCGGGGTCGGTCGTCGTGGGCGGCGCCATCTCCGACACGGCCACGTTGGCGGGCGGGGTCGACCCGACGGGCACCATCACCTTCGACGTGTTCGGTCCCGATGACAGCGAATGCTCCGGCCCAATCGCCTTTACCTCGACGGTCACGGTGACGGGCGACGGCACCTACGCCTCTGGGCCGTTCACCCCGGGCAGCGCCGGCACCTATATCTTCACCGCCACCTATAACGGCGACGCCGACAACAACGCCACGGTCCCGTTGTGCGGCGACGCCAACGAATCAGTAGTCGTGACCAACCCCCCGCTGTCGCTCACCACCGCTGCCTCGCCGTCGGTGCCCGCGGGCGGCACGATCGACGACACCGCCACCCTGTCGGGGGGAACGGACCCGACGGGGACCATCACCTTCCTCGGCTACGGGCCCGACGACCCGTCGTGCGCCGGACCGGCAGCCTTCACCTCGACCACGGACGTGGACGGCGACGGGTCGTACTCGTCGGCGTCGTTCACCGCGGCCGACGTCGGCACCTACCTCTTCATGGCCTCCTACGGCGGGGACGCCAACAACGCGGCGACCACGACGACCTGCGGCGACCCCAGCGAGAGCGTCACGGTGACGGCGACGACGCCCACCCTGGCAACGACGCCCTCGGAGTCGGTGGCGGTCGGGGGCAGCGTGTCCGACACGGCCCTGCTCTTCGGGGGCTCGAACCCGAGCGGCACCATCACCTTCCTGCTGTTCGGGCCAAACGATCCGACCTGCTCGACCGTCCCGGTGTTCACCTCGACCGCGGCGGTCGACGGGAACGGGACCTACACCTCGGATGCCTTCACCGCCACGGCGCCGGGTTCCTATCTGTGGGTGGCCGACTACAGCGGTGACGGGGCCAACAACGACGGGACGACCACATCGTGCGGCGACGAGGCCGTGGTCGTCTCGCTCGTCATCCCGAGCCTCACCACCGCGGCGTCGGGTCCGGCATCGGTGGGCGGGAGCATCAACGACACGGCGTTCCTAACCGGCCTGGCCAACCCCACCGGGACCATCACGTTCGATCTGTTCGGCCCCGATGATCCGACGTGCAGCGCATCACCGGTGTCGACCTCGGTGGTGACGGTGGACGGGGACGGCACCTACCAATCGGACTCGTTCACCACCACCGACGCGGGCACCTATCAGTTCGAGGCGTCCTACAGCGGCGACGCCAACAACGGCCCGCTGACCACGGCGTGCGGCGACTCGGGCGAGAGCGTCTCGGTGACCGCCACACCGACAATCACCACCCAGGCATCGCCAACCGTGCCGGTGGGCGGCGCGATCGCCGATACCGCCACCCTGTCCGGCGGTGTGGGCGCCACGGGGACGATCACCTTCAGCCTGTTCGGCCCGGACGATTTCGAGTGCTCGAACGGCTCTATCTTCACCTCGACGGTGTCGGTGGACGGCAACGGCAGCTACCCATCGGACCCGTTCACCACGGTGGCGCCGGGCACCTATGAGTACATCGCCTCCTACAGCGGCGACGCCAACAACAACGCCATCGCGACCAACTGCGGCGACCCGGGCGAGAGCGTCGTTGTCACCTCCTCCACCGTCTTCATCTCGACGGAGGCTTCGGGATCGGTCGCGGTGGGCGACGGTGACTCCATCTTCGACACCGCCACCCTCAGCGGTGGCAACAACCCCACCGGCACCATCACCTTCAACGCCTACGGACCGGACGACCCCACCTGCTCGTCCGACGCCGTGTTCACCACGACGGTGGACACCGAGGGGGACGGCAGCTACACCTCCGACTCGTTCACACCCGATGTGGCAGGCACCTACAACTGGGTGGCCAGCTACAACGACGACAGCGGCACCGTCTCCACCAACTGCGGCGACCCCAACGAAAGCGTGGTCGTCACCCCGACGCCGACCATCACGACCGATGCCTCGTCGTCGGTGGCGGTGGGTGGCACGATCTCCGATACCGCCACCCTGACCGAGGGGCTTGATCCCACGGGGACGATCACCTTCAGCCTGTTCGGCCCCGACGACTTCGGGTGCTCCAACGGCTCCATCTTCACCTCGACGGTGTCGGTGGACGGCAATGGCGACTACACCTCCGACCCGTTCACCACCCTGGCCCCGGGCAGCTATCTGTTCATCGCCTCGTACAGCGGCGACGACAACAATCCCGCCGTCGCCACCAACTGCGGCGACGAGGGCGAGAGCGTCGAGGTCACCTCGACCACCGTGTTCATCACCACCCAGGCGTCGGGTTCGGTGGTGCTGGGCGACGGGGGCTCGATCGACGACACCGCCACCATCGACGGGGGCGACGAACCCAGCGGCACCATCACCTTCAACGCCTACGGGCCGGCCGACCCCACCTGCTCGTCCGACGCCGTGTTCACCACGACGGTGGACACCGAGGGGGACGGCAGCTACACCTCGGACTCGTTCACACCCGATGTGGCGGGCACGTACAACTGGGTGGCCAGCTACAGCGACGATAGCGGCACCGTGTCGACCAACTGCGGTGACCCGAACGAAAGCTCGACCGTCTTCCCGCCCAGCCCGACCATCACGACGACGGCATCGGCATCTATCGGCCTGGGCGGCTCCATCGCCGACACGGCGACTTTGACAGGCGTGCTCGACCCGGAAGGCTCGATCACCTTCAGCGTCTTCGGCCCCGACGACTTCGAGTGCTCCAACGGCTCGGTGTTCACCTCCACGGTGACGGTGGATGGCAACGGGAACTACGAGTCGCAGCCGTTTACGCCCACCGCCTCGGGGGTGTATCAGTTCATTGCGTCCTACAGCGGCGATGCCAACAACGCCCAGGCGTCCACCAACTGCGGCGATGAGGGCGAGAGCGTCGACGTTGGCTCCGCCACCCCCACGCTGGCCACGACGCCCTCGGGCCCCATCCCGGCGGGCGGCGCGCTGACCGACACCGCCGATTTGACGGGTGGCTTCGAACCTCAGGGCAGCATCACGTTCATCCTGTTCGGAGCCGGCGACACCGCCTGCTCGTCAGTTCCCCTGTTCACCTCCACCGAGTCGGTCGACGGGAACGGCGTGTACACCTCGGGCCCGTTCACCGCCCTCCAGGTCGGCACGTACCGGTGGGTGGCCGACTACAGCGGGGACGCCACCAACAACAGCGGCGTCACCTCCTCGTGTGGCGACGAGATCGCCACCGTGACCCCGGCCGTCACCGCCATCACGACGAACGCCTCGCCGTCGGTGCTCCTGGGCGGCGCCATCTACGACACGGCTGACCTGACCGGTGGGGCCAATCCCACCGGCACGGTGGTGTTCGACGCCTTCGGCCCCGACGACAGCGAGTGCGCGGGCGAGCCGGCATTCACCTCCAGCCAGCCGGTGACGGCCAACGGGACGATCACCTCTGGTCCCTTTACTCCCACTGCGGTGGGGACCTACCAGTTCGTGGCCTCCTACAGCGGCGATGCCAACAACGCCGCCGCTGCCACCTCGTGTGGCGACGCCTCCGAAGCCGTGGTCGTGACGACAACGACCACGACCACGACGACGTCGACCACGTCCACGACCTCCACCACCGTCCCGGTGACCACCACCACGTCGACCAGCACCACCTCGACCAGCACCACCTCGACCAGCACAACGAGCACATCCACCACCAGCACCACCTCGACCAGCACCACGAGCACCACCATCCCGGCGACCACCACCACCTCGACCAGCACCACGTCGACCACGACGCCGCCCACCACCTCGACCACCGCGACGACAACACCGCCCACCACGACGGTGCCGACCACCACGCCGCCCACCACCGCAGGACCCACGACGGTGCCCGTCACGACCACCACCCGGCCGCCCACCACCACGACGGCCCCCCGGAGGACCACAACCGCCACCACGGCCGCAACGGTGCCGGTCACCACGACGAGCTCCACCAGCACTACCACGTCGACCACCAGCACGACGGTTCCGACCACCACCACTACGCCCACCACGCTCGGGCCGCCCAGCGCCGTCCTCCATCTCGATCGCATCTCGACCCCGCCCGGCGGCCCCGCCGTGGCCATGGGTCAAGGCTGCGTCCCCGGTAGCCCCGTCATCCTTTCCATCGGGCCGATGATCATCGGTCACGCCGTGGCCAGCGCCGCAGGCACCTTCACCAGCACCCTGCAGCTGAACGTCCCCGTCGGCCACTACACCATCACGGCGGAGTGCGGGGTGACGCTCACCGCAGGCATCGACGTGGTCCTGTCGAGCCAGGCCAACCCGCCCTCGACCACCGAGGCCCTCCTGCTGATCCTGCTGCTGCTCATTCTGGTCTTGGCCACCAACCAACTGTCATCTCGATGACGTCTGGTGGCGTGCGACGATCAGCCCACAACTCGCCCAAGTGTCCCATGGTTACAATGTCCGATTCGACCTTGACATACGTCCAAGGTCGTCCGTATCTTCTGGCCTACTCCGCCATCAATTAGGACGGATCAAAACGCAAGCGCGGCAAGCAAAGCCCAGCTCAGCGGTTCCACTCCTCAACCACTGGAGGATATGAGTGCGAGTGCGATCAACGGTTCTGGTCGGTGCCACAGCGCTGACGGCAGCCCTTCTCGTCGGCTGCGGCACGACCGCGCCAGCCGCCAAGGCCGCCGCCCCCGCCACCTGTGTGGCCGACAACAACGGCCAGTCGGGCGCCGGGCACTTCCGCTTCAACACCAGCGCCTGTGAGAACGGCACCTCCAACGTGACGGTCTTCACCCTCCCCCTGCACGTGGGGATGCACAACGGGCAGAAGATCTATTACGTGATCATGGACACCTCCGACGAGGCGACGTCGGACTCGCTGGGGGTCAACTTCGCGCCCAAGCTGGCCAACGCCAAGGGCAGCAAGGGCGTCCAGGTCGTCACCATGACCTCGGGCGGCCTGGTCAACTTCCCCGGCACCGTCAGCTTCGGCCACACACGGGTCGTGGTGCCCGGGCCCAACGGCTTCCCGCCCGCCAAATACTCGCCGCCGTCGTTCGCCGACCCCTTGTACAGCCCGCTCATCCAGCTTCCCAACGGCATCGTGGAAAACGCCCCGCAGGTGGCCAACAGCTCGGGCCAGGCGGCCAAGGTGGTCCTGCTGGACACGGTGCACATGAAGGTCGAATACCGGGCCACCATGGGCTTCTACGAGAACAAGGAAGTCCACTACGCCTCCTTCGATGCCTCCATACCGCTGGCCGCGGCCCTGGAGGATGTGACCTACGCCCCCAACATGAACTACGTCCCCTCGCCGGGGGATGAGGGGATGACCACCTCGGCCCGGGAGGAACTGATCGCCTTCACCAACGGGCCGACCGGTGACAACAACCCGATGGCCCAGGGCCTCAGCTTCGCCATCTTGTCCAAGGTCCCGTTCCAGTCGCCCCGCAACCTGCTGCACGAGGCGCCCACCCTGCCCTACCACTCCGACGTCGGCAGCACCCTTTACAGCCCGATGTGGGACGTGCACCTGGCCACGTGGACACCCGAGGCCATCGCGGCGGGTGACCGCTACCAGCTGCGAGACGTCGACACAGTGGTCAACACCGAGGTCAACGCCAACCCTGACATCGGTCCGGGCGACGTCTCGGTCACCGGTTTGAATGGTGCTGCGTTCGGGCCGAGCGGCTTCGTGGTCGACTGCCCGCTCGTCAGCATCGACATCCCATGAACCTGAAGGTGGCTGAGCCGCAGCCGGACGCCCCCGCTAGCATGCGATCCATGCCGATGAGGCGGCTGACCAGTTGGGGCCTGCGGTCGCTGTTCGCGGGCGTCTTGCTGGGCATGGCCGTCGTGGCGTGGCCCGCTTCGTCGGCCGGGGCGTCGGGCACGGTGACCGCCACCTTCACCATCAATGGTCGAGCCCTGGCCCACGCCGGCTCCTCCAACCCGATCAAGCTCAACCCGACCACGCCGGCCGACGTCAAGCTGACCGTGAACAACAGCGGCACCAGCGCGATCACGGTCGACGCCGTCGCCCTGACGGGCCGGGCGCTCGGGATCACGTTCTTCAACTTCCAGACCCAGACCGCCCTGCCGGTTCAACCGGGCGCCAGCGCGACCCAGGAGTACTCGCTCAACTTCTCGGCCCTCAACGGCCAGGGCGACGGCTTGATCCCCGCTTCCCTGCAGTTGCTGGACGCCCACAATCACGTCCTGGCCAGCCAGAGCTTCACGGCCGACGTGCGGGGCCGGATCACGTCCCTGTTCGGCCTGTTCGCCATCGAGGTGACGGTGTTCACCGCCATCTTGTTCGCCGGGTGCCTCCTGGCCCTGGCCCGGGGGAAGTTGCATGAGAACCGGTTCCGCCGGGGCCTGCGATTCCTGTGGACGGGGCTGGGACTGGGGATCGTGATCGTTTTCGCCCTCGCCATCTTGCGCGTCTTCGTGCCCGCACCCGGCCACTGGCTGCCCATCGTGTTGCTCTGCGCCGTCATCGGCTTCGTCGTCGGCTACCTCACCCCCAACCCGGCCAACGACGAGTACGTGGAGCTCGATCCCTCGGACCCCGCAAACCCGGCGTCACCCGCCGCCGACCCGCGGGCCACCCTCCCCGTCAGCGGAGGATAAATTGGGGAAAAGGATCCCCTCGCACTCGCAGGCCCGTGGGAACTATCCAGGTCGGTTCCGCCATAGCCGGGGCCATAGCGCCTTTGAGTACGCAATTGGTGCTCGCTGGCCCCGCGTCCTGCTGGCCGGACTGTTCCTGGCCGTGCTGGCGATGGTGTCCCACGCCGAGGGGACGATCCACCTGACCAACGGCACCTTCGCCGCGTCGTGCCGCACCACCACGACCGAGGATTTTGCCCCCCGGCCCAAGGTCGCCGGCGCCCCGGCAGTGGCGATGCCAGCAGCGTGTGGACAGCCGTGCGCCATTGCCATCCTGTGCCCACCGCCGCCCCAGCGCTGCCCTGTGCCCGACTCCGGCGGTGTCAAGGACGTGCGGCCCGATTTCAACGAGCCGTGTCCGACCACCACGACCACGATCGTGGTCACCCCACCGACCACCAAGAGACCCCCGACCACGACGACGACCACGGTGGCGCCCCCCACCACGACCACCGCGACCACGGTGGCGCCAACCACGACGACGACCAGTAAACCGAAGACCACGCTGCCCACCGTGACCACGATCCCGACGGTGACCACTCCCACCTCGGCGGCGACCACCTCGACCACGGCGCTGACCACAACCACCACGGCACCGGTCACCACCACCACGACCTCCCCGCCTCCGCCTCCGGTCACCACCCCCAGCCAGGACCTGCTGCTCGACCACCAGTCCATCCCCCCGGGGGGCGCCGTTTCGGCCTCCGGCCAGGGGTGCTCGCCCAACAGCACCGTGCAACTCTCGATCGGCTCGGTTTCGGTGGGAAGCACCACGGCCAACGGCGATGGGTCGTTCAACACGCCGCTGTCGGTGTCGGTCCCGGTGGGCCAATTCGATGTGGTGGCGGTGTGCGGGCCGACCCTGCACGCCACCTTGGACGTGGTGCTGACCAGCCAGGCCAGCACGCCGTCGGGCACCGCCGCCATCTTGCTGATACTGCTGCTCATCGCTCTGGGGGTGGCCGAATGGCAGTTTTCCCGCTGATGGAGCCTGGCGGCACCGGCGGGGAAGGTGCTTGGCTAGGCTTCGGCCCGGCCGAAACCTGTATGCATCACTAGCCGGTCGACGTTTCTAACGAGTGGGTGCGGACATGAATATCGACGAAATGGTGGTGCGTTCCCATCCGGGCGACGGTCTTGTCGGCCGGTTCGCCGGGGTGGTGATCGTGGCGGTGCCGGCCTCGCCTCGCCAGGAGGCGGCGGCCGACCAGTTGCTGGCGCTGGCCGAGTCGGCGTCAGCCACCGGGCCGACGCCGGGGCGCCGCCTGGCCCGCCAGGTGGCCGGGATGCTGGGTGCGGCCGATCCTGACGACGTTCCCCCCTTCTGCCTGCTGGCGCAGGCTGATACCGGGGTGGTTCTCATTCTCCAGGGCGCCATGGACGCGGAGGTGACGGGACCGCAGGGGACGGAGCATCTTTCGGGCAGCCTGGTCGCCACCTGGGTCGATCGCATCATTCCGCCCCCGATCGACGCCATCGTGGCCACACCCACCGGGACGCCGTCCGCCGCCAACCCCCGTTCCCGCCTGGGCGCCGGTGTGGTGAGTGGCACCGGCGTCACCGTTGTCTCCTCCGGCGCGGCGCCCGCCCCGGCGGCGGCGCCCGCCCCGGCGGAGCCCGCCCCGCCCCGTCGAACCCTGGCACCGGAGCCCTTCGTGGCCGCGGCCCCTCCACCGCCGCCTCCGCCTCCGCCTCCGCCTCCGCCTCCGCCTCCGCCACCTCCTCCGCCTCCGCCGCCGCCT
>Ga0302326_10006811_pt1 | contig 25559 bp, 28 predicted proteins | sample Palsa_T0_3_FD_202264 | JGI IMG/M metagenome (GOLD analysis project Ga0302326, IMG submission 202264) | Peat permafrost microbial communities from Stordalen Mire near Abisko, Sweden - Palsa_T0_3 | ecosystem: Environmental > Terrestrial > Soil > Palsa > Peat permafrost | place: Sweden: Abisko... | reverse complement strand
GCGACGCTCTCGGCCGCGGGATGCACGTTCACTCGGTCCTCGCCAGGAAGTTCGACAACAGCTCCTTGCCCTGCTGGGTGAGCACCGACTCGGGGTGGAACTGGACCCCCTCGGCCGGCAGCGTTCGGTGCCGGACCGCCATCACGATCCCGTCCGCTGACGCGCTGCGCGCCAGTGGCTCGGGCAGCGCCGGCGCTGCGATCAGCGAGTGATAGCGACCGACCTCCAGCGACGGCGCGAGCCCGCGGAAGATCGTGCGGCCGTCGTGCTCGATCACGGTCGTCTTGCCGTGCACCGGCTTGTGGACGATGACCTTCCCGCCCCACGCCTGGACGAGCGCCTGGTGGCCGAGGCACACCCCGAGCGTCGGGATCCCGGCCTCCGGGAAGCGGCGCACGACCTCGAGCGTGATCCCGGCCTGGTCGGGCGTGCACGGCCCGGGCGAGACGATCACACGGTCATAGCCGCGGATCAGGAGCTCGTCGACGGTCGCGTGGTCGTTGCGCACAACTTCCAGCGTTGCGCCGAGCTCGCCGACATACTGCACCAGGTTGTAGGTGAAGCTGTCGTAGTTGTCGACGACCAGCACGCGCATCCCTTCGACACGCTGCAGTCCCGTAGCCACGCTCATGGCCACTCCGGCTGATCGACCGCCAGCTCGATCGCCTGCATCACCGCACGGGACTTCGCGACCGACTCGTCGTACTCGTAGGCGGGCTGGGCGTCGGCGACCGTCCCACCGCCGGCCTGGACGTGGGCGACGCCGTCCTTGACGACGACCGTGCGGATGTGGATGCACGTGTCGAGCTCGCCGCGCCAGCCGGCCCAGCCGATCGCGCCGCCGTAGCCGCCGCGCTTGACCGGCTCCAGCTCATCGATGATCTGCATCGCGCGGACCTTCGGCGCGCCCGACAGGGTGCCGGCCGGCAGCACCGAACGCAGCGCGTCCAGCGCCCCGATGCCTTCGCGCAGGCGCCCGCCGACATGCGAGACGATGTGCATCACGGTCGAGTAGTTCTCAACCGCCATGAACGACTCGACCTCGACCGACCCGTACTCACACACGCGCCCGAGATCGTTGCGCCCGAGGTCGACGAGCATCACATGCTCGGCCCGCTCCTTCTCGTCGGCGAGCAGGTCCTCCGCGAGGCGCTGGTCCTCGTCCGGGGTGGCGCCGCGCGGGCGGGTGCCCGCCACCGGCCGGGTCGCGACGCGGCGGCCGGAGACAGTGATCAGCGGCTCGGGGCTGGCGCCGGCGATCTCGAAGTCGCCGAAGTCCAGGAAGTACATGTACGGGCTCGGGTTGACCGCTCTCAAGCCCCGATAGATCGAGAACGCCTGGACCGGGACCGCGGCCGACCAGCGCTGCGACGGGACGACCTGGAACGCGTCGCCAGCGTAGATGTACTCGATGATCCGGCTGACGATCGCCTCGAACTGGGAGCGCTCCATGTTCGACTGAAACGTCGGCGCGGTGCGGGTCGGGTCCGGCCGCCGGCTCGGACGCGGCACCGGGCCCTCCAGCCGCCACCGAACCTCCGCGATCGTGTCGCAGGCACGGTTGTAGCTGGCCTCCAGGGCCTCGTCGTCGGACACGTAGACGTTGGCGATCACGGTCACGGTGTGTCTGAGGTGATCGAACGCGACCAGCGCGTCGGTCAGCATCAACGCCAGGTCGGGCACGCCGAGCGGGTCCGGGTTGGGCTCGCCGAGCGGCTCGACCGAGCGGACCAGGTCGTAGGCGAACACGCCGACCGCACCGCCGAAGAACGGCGGCAGGTCCGGCAGCTGCGGCACGTTGTAGGCCGACAGCTCGTCGGCGGCCAGCCGGTAGGGGTCGCCGGGGTCGCCGTGCGACCAGCGCAGCACCTTGCGCGGCCGGTAGCCGATGAACGAGTAGCGCCCGACCCGGCCCTGCTCGGCGGACTCCAGCAGGAACGACGGCCGGTCGGCGTCTCGCAGCTTCAGGAACGCCGAGACGGGCGTCTGGGTGTCGTCGATGAACGTCTGATGCAGCGGGATCAGGTTGTGCCCGCGGCTGAGCTCGCGGGTCTCGTCGAGCGTCGGGACGAACCCCCCGGTCGCTGCCCGATGCTGCTCAGCGGCGGCGGTCATCGAGCACCCGCTCGGCATCGGCCAACGTCAGTCCGCGGCCGGCCAACAGCACCGTCAGGTGGTAGATCACGTCGGCGGCCTCCTCGGCGACCCGAAGATCTGACTCCTCGCGGGCGGCGCGGGCGACCTCCTCGGCCTCCTCCTGGACCTTGGCGCCCGCCAGTTGGCGATCGTCGAGCAGGGTCACGGTGTAGGAGCCGTCGGGCCGCTGGGCGGCGCGCTCTGAGACCGTCCGCTGCAGCGTCGGCAGCGACTCATACGGAGCCGGCGGCTCGAGCTCACCGCGGTAAAAGCAGCTGCGCTCGCCGGTGTGACACGCCGGGCCGGATGGCGTGACCAGCGCCAGCAGCGCGTCGCCGTCGCAGTCGTAGCGAATTGCCCTGACCGCCTGGGTGTTGCCCGAGCTTGCGCCCTTGTGCCAGAGCGCCTGACGTGAGCGGCTGAAGAAGTGCATCTCCCCCGTCTCACGGGTCAGGCGCAGCGACTCGGCGTTCATGTAGGCGACGGTCAGCACCTCGCCCGTCGACCAATCCTGGACGACGCACGGGACCAGGCCGCGCTCGTCGTATGCGACCTGCGAGTCGTCCATTGCGGGGGATTCTAGGGACGGCCCGTCCGCGTGCCGGGGCCGGCGGGACGTCCGACCGCCGCCTAGCATCGGTCACAGACCGCGACCGACGACGGACCAGGGCGCCAACGATCTTCAACTCGCTGCTCAACGCGGTTTCGGGCTCATCATGGACGTATCTGCTGATCGCCGGCGTCTGCGCCGCGGACGCCCTGCTGCCGCTGTTGCCCTCAGAGACGGTGGTCATCACCGCCGCGGTGCTGGCGGCCAACGGACGGCTCAACATCGCCCTGATCGCTGCCGCGGCCGCGATCGGAGCGATGCTCGGCGACAATTCCGCCTACTGGCTGGGTCGCAGCGGACTGCGCCGACTCGCGGACCGTCTGCTCGGCTCCGAGCAGCGCCGGCTGCGCTGGGCGCAAACCCAGATCCAGCAGAACGGCAGCTGGATCATCATCGTCGCCCGTTTCATTCCGGGCGGCCGGACCGCCACCACCTACATCGCCGGCACGCTCGAGATGCCGTGGAAACGGCGGTTCCTGCCGGCAGACAGCGTCGCGGCGATCGTCTGGGCGCTGTTCGGCTCCGGGCTGGGCTACTTCGGCGGCGCCGCGTTCGAAAAGAACCTGTGGCTCCCGGTCCTGATCGCCACCGGGGCCAGCTTGCTGGTGGCCGGCGCCGGTGAGCTCGCACGCCGAAGGTTCTTCGCCGCCGGCGGCGACGATGCCACCGGCGACGACCGGTGACGCTTTCGATCGGCGCCTATTCGATCCCGAGCCGGTCGAGCACGCGCTCGTCGGCGCGCCAGTGGCGACGCACCGAGACCGACAGCTCGAGATGAACCTTGCAGCCCAGCTCGCGTTCGATGTTGCGCCGGGCGGCAACCCCAATCGATTTGATCATCCGGCCTCCGGAGCCGATCAGGATCCCTTTCTGAGACTCGGTCTCCGACAGCACGACCGCCTCGATCCGGATCAGGTCCTCCCGCGGCTGGCTGATCTCGGAGACCTCGACCTCGACCGCGTGAGGCACCTCCTCGCGCGTGCGGGCCAGCACCTGCTCTCGCACCAGCTCGGCGAGATGCACGGCGCGTGACTGGTCCGAGCGCTGGGCGGCGTCGAAGTACATCGGCCCGGCCGGAAGCATCGCGATCAGATGCTCGATCAGCGGTTGCACGCCCGCGCCGGTGCGCGCCGAGATGGGGAAGATCTCGCCGCCGAGACCGAGCCGATCGGCCGCGTGCAACGTCTCCGCGGTCCGTTTGCGATCGGCTCGATCGACCTTGTTGACGGCGATCGCGACCGCTACCGAGCGCGATTGCGCGGCCGGCTTCAAGAGCTCGGCGATGAAGCGGTCGCCCGGGCCGAGGCCCTGTTCGGCGTTGAGCACCAGCAGGCAGCCGTCCGCATCGGACAGCTCGTGCTCGACGCGATGCTGCATCCGGTCGGTCAGCGCGTCGCGCGGCCGCTGGACGCCGGGAAGATCGACGAGCACCAACTGCCAGTCGGGTCCGGTCGCGACCCCGCGGATCGCGCGGCGAGTCGTCTGCGGCTTGTCGGAGACGATCGCGACCTTGGCGCCGACGATTGCGTTGGCGAGCGTCGACTTGCCGACGTTCGGGCGGCCGGCGAGCGCGACGAACCCGGACCGGACGACCTGCGGTGGGTGAGCGAGCGCGGCCGCGTGCCGGGCGGCGCTCATCGGTAACCGACCACTACGTGACCCACCGCATGATCTCCGCCTGCAGCGCCAGCATCTCGCCGTCGTCGGTCTCGTGATCCATGCCGGTCAGATGCAGCGCGCCGTGGACGACCGCCTCCCGCAGGTTGGCCGTGTGCTCGGGGCAGATCACGATGTCGCCCAGCTCCCGCGGGCCGGCGCTGGTGCCGTCCTCGTCGATCCCGAACGACAGCACGTCGGTCGGCGCGTCGATCGCCCGGTGCTCGCGGTTGAGCTCCCGGATCCGCTCCGGATCGACGAACTCGATCGCGACATGGCCGTCCTCGATCCCGGCAGACGACAGCGCCAGCGCGCACAGCTCCTCGAGTTCCACGGCGGTCGGCCGCGCCAGGGGCGACTGCGGGTCGTACACGAAGGAGTCGTCGATGCCGATCACCTCGACTTCAAGCATCAGTCGACCACGCTCTCAGGCCGTCCGGCGGGCTCGGATTTCGGGCGCCGACGCTTTCGCCGCCCGGTCGTACGCGGCGACGATCCGCCGCACCAGCTTGTGGCGCACGACGTCCTCGTCGGCAAACCGGATGAACTCGACGTCCTCGACGCCCTGCAGGATGTCCGCCACGGCGATCAGCCCCGACGCCTGCTCGCGTGGCAGGTCGATCTGGGTGATGTCTCCGGTAACGACCATCTTGGAGCCGAACCCGAGCCGCGTGAGGAACATCTTCATCTGCTCGGGGCTCGTGTTCTGTGCCTCGTCGAGGATGATGAAGCTGTCGTTCAGCGTCCGGCCCCGCATGTATGCCAGCGGCGCGACCTCGATCACGCCGCGCTCCAGGTGCTGGGAGACACGGTCGGGGTCCAGCATGTCGTGCAGCGCGTCGAACAGCGGCCGCAGGTAAGGGTCGACCTTCGCCATCAGGTCGCCGGGCAGGAAGCCGAGCCGCTCGCCGGCCTCGACCGCCGGACGGGTGAGGATGATCCGGTTGACCTCGCGCCGACTGAGCGCCGCGGCTGCCAGCGCGACCGCCAGGAACGTCTTTCCCGTGCCGGCGGGTCCGATCCCGAACGTGATCGTGTTGTGGCGGATCGAGTCGACGTAGCGCTTCTGGTTGACGGTCTTCGGTCCGACCTTGGTCGTGCGGTGGCGCCAGACGACGTCCTCGAGGATCTCCGACGGCGATTCGTGCTGATCGAGCGCGTGGGTGACCGCTTCGACCGTGCCGGGCGCGATCTCGTGACCCTGGCGGATCAGGTCTGACAGCTCGCGGACGACCGCCGCCCCGGCGTCGACCGCCTCGGGATCGCCGTCGAGCGTGAGCACGTTGCCGCGCAGAAACACGTCGCAATCGAGATGTCCCTCGAGCGTGCGCAGGACGCTGTCCTCTGACCCGGCCAGCTCGGCCGCGACTTCGTTATCCAGTTCGAGCGTGCGCTTGGGCACTACGTCCCGCTCACCGCGGCGAGGCTCATCTAAGACAGCGCCTCTCGCACCAGCGCCGACGCGCGCTTGCCCTCGGCACGACCGCCCGACGCGGCCATCACGGCCTGCATCACCGCACCCATATCCCGGGGGCTGGCGGCACCGGTGGCGGCGATCGCCGACTGCACGATCTGGCGCAGCTCGTCGTCGGACAGCTCAGCCGGGAGGTAGCCGCCGATCAGCTGTGCCTCATAGCGCTCCTGCTCAGACAGCTCGGACCGGCCGGCATCCTCGAACTGGTCGGCGGCATCGAGCCGGCGCTTACGCTCGCGGCGCAGCACCGTCAGCTCGTCGCTGGAACCGTCCTTCGACGCCTTCTGCAGCTCGGACAGCACCAGCCGCAGCGCGCCGAGGCGTTGCTTCTCACCCGCCTTCAGGGCGGCGGTCATATCCGATCGGACCTGATCGGTGACGGTAGCCATAACGTCCTTGAGGATATCGGCCGCCCCGGCGCGCCTCGCCGGCAGGACACCGGCACGAGATCGTCGCCACTCGGGGTGCCCGCGCTCGGAGAATCCCACGTCGCAGTCGCTCGCTCTGACCGACCAGAACGCAGAGGCAGCCATGCCCGGGCCCGTGCTGACGATCCAGGGCGACAGCCTGTCGATCTCGCTGTCCGGGGTGCGCGTGCTCGTGACCGCGATCGACGGCGGCCCGCCGCCGACGCAGCTGCGTCCCGGACAGATCGTCTCGATCAAGCTGCATCCGGTGCTCCCGACCGGCGACGAGGGCCTCGAATGGCGTCCCGACGGCGAGCGCGTGATCGCCCGTTGGGACTTCAAGGTCGAGATCGACAAGGAGCTTGTCGCGCCCGGCCGGGCTCGCTCAGGCGTCGCCGCGGAGCCCGTCGGCGTGCAGCTCCCGGGCCGTGACGGTGACCAGCTGGCCCCGGTCGCCGGCACCGGCCGGCAGGTAGCAACGGGTGTAGTCCGCGGTGTAGCCCGAGCACTGCGCGTCGGCGACCTTGTCGATCAGGACCTCGAGCGCCCGTCCGAGCTTGGCGCCGCGATGCCGCCGCGAGTGCACCTCCGAGCGCCCGCGCAGCACCTGTGCCCGACGCTTCTTCTCCTGCGGCGTGACCCGGTCGCCGAGCCGCTCGGCGCTGGTGCCGGGTCGCGGCGAGTACGGGAACACGTGCACGCGGCTGATCCCGGCCTCGTCGACCGCGCTCAACGTGCGCTCGAACGCCGCTTCGTCCTCGGTCGGGAAGCCGACGATCACATCCGTGGTGAGGTTCACCGCCGGGGCTGCGCGCCGCAGCCGGACGATGTGATCGAGGTACTCGGCGCGGTCGTAGTGGCGGCCCATCGCCCGCAGCACGGCGTCGTCGCCGGACTGCATCGGCACGTGCAGGTGCGGGCAGACCTTCGGCTCGTCGGCCAGCGCGCGCAGCAGCGAGTCGCGGACATGAATCACCTCGACGCTCGACAGCCGCACCCGCTGCACCCCCGGCACCCGCGCCACCTCGCACATCAGGTCGCCGAGCTCCAGCCCGCGCTCGCGGTCGCGGTAGTCGCCGACGCTGATCCCGGTCATCACCATCTCCGGTTGGCCATCCGCGACCCGGCGCCGCACCTCGTCGAGGATCGCCGTGACCGGGCGCGAGCGAGCCTGGCCGCGGACGGTCGGGATGATGCAGTACGCGCAATCGCAGTCACAGCCGTCCTGGACCTTGACGAACCCGCGCGTGCGGCCGCCGGCGCCGGCGCCGCTGCCGGGACCGGCGCCGCTGCCGGGACCGGCGCCGCTGCCGGGACCGGCGCCGCTGCCGGGACCGGCGGCGCTGCGCCAGAGGACCTCGTGGTCGGTGTCGGCGCAGGCCGCGCTGCGCTCATCGGCCGGCCCGATCGCGAGCCCGTCGAGTGGCTCGGTTGCGATCCGCTCGGCAACCGCGTCGGCGGTTCCCACCAGCGGTGTCACACGCGAGTCGATCTCGCCGAACCGGCGCGCGTTGAGGTTGACGGCGCAACCGGCGACGATCACGCGGTCGGCGTGCCGCAGCGAACGCCGAGTCGACTGACGGGATTTGGACTCGGCCTCGGACGTGATGCAGCACGTGTTGATCACGTGCAGGTCGGCCTCGGCCTCCGGGACCTCGGCGTGGCCGGCGGCCAGCAGCGCGCTGCGCGCGAGCATCGCGTCGGCCTGGGAGACCTTGCAACCGAGGAACTTGACCGCGAACCCAGCCACGGCTCAGCACGGTACCGCGCTGGCGCGCGGAGGGCGACCGGCGCTCGAAACAGACCCGGCGTCCGGAGCAGCTGAGCGGGACCGCGCACCGTCCGCGCGCGGCCCCGCCCGTAACTCAGCTGCGATAGCCGCTCGTGACCGGCGGACCTTCGTACTCCCCATCAGGCCACGCTGACCGTGGTGTCCTCCCGGCGGCGGTCCAAGAGAGGAGAGAGAGCTCTTGGGGATTTCCGGCGAGAGGCTTGGGCCTCGGCGCAATGACGTCAAGGAGCAGGCCACCGATTGTCACACCGATCACGAGCGGATTTGGCAACTGTTCACCTCCTTCGATTTGCGACTGCTTCCTGGTCACAAGCGACGTCAGAGAGCATGCGCCCTGGGGGCCGCGCGGTGATCGGCCCTGTGTCCAAGATTCGTGTCCGCCTCGTTGTCCACGATGTCGTGGTCTCACGAATCGACACCGGCCGGCGTTTCATCGGTATGCAGCAGCCCACGAACACCATCTGGACCACATACGAGAGCCCGCTCGGGCTCCTGACGCTGGTCGCCGGGCCGCACGGCCTGCGCGCGCTCTCGTTCCCCGGCGGCGACGGCGAGCGCCACAAGCGCGATGACGCCGAACGTGACCCGGCCGCGTTCGCCGCCGTGACCGGTCAGCTGGACGAGTACTTCGCCGGTCAGCGCCGCAGCTTCGAGGTCACGCTCGACCTCGATCAGGGCACCCCGTTCGCGCGCAGCGTCTGGGCCGAGATCGCCCGCATCCCGTACGGCTCGACCACCTCCTACGGTGCGATCGCCCGCGCGCTCGGGCGGCTTGACCGCGTCCGCGCCGTCGGATCGGCGGTTGGGCGCACGCCGGTGCCGATCATCGTCCCCTGCCACCGCGTCGTCGGGACGACCGGCGACCTGGTCGGCTACGGCGGTGGGCTGGCGCGCAAGGTGGCGCTGCTGGAGCTCGAATCGCCGCAGCTCACATTGGTCTGAGGGGGCGGATCTACGCGGCCCCGCGGCTATAGCCATGCATGGCCGCACCCGAAGCATGTGGCTCCGGACATGAGGATTGGCGATCTCGTCACGGATGCGGTGACGGGAACGCCAAGCTTCGGGTGGCGGCGTTGGCTGCGCGGCAATCCAACCGGGTCACGACCGATCAGTTGCAACGGCTCGGCGTCTCCCGCACGACCGTCGGACGATGGACGGCGGGCGGCTACCTCCATCCCCGCCGGCCCCGCGTGTACGCCGTCGGCAGCCTCGCTCGCACGGTCGAATCAGATCTCTGGGAGGCGGTGCTGTACGCCGGGCCCGGCGCGATGCTCTCACACGCGACCGCCGCCAAGTGGCTGGACATGATCGACCGTTGGCCGTCCGTGATCCACGTCAGCACGCCCCGTCGCCGAAGCTCGCTGCCCGGGATCCGCGTGCACCCGCGGCGCACGGGTTTGCTTCGTACGGCGCACGGCGCGATCCCGGTCACCTCGATCGCAGACACGCTGCTCGACCTCGCGGCCGCCGGCGAGCTCGCGCTGGTGCGCCGTTCATTCGCCCGCCTGGACTATCAGCGGCGGCTGCACACGGCAAGCGCGCGGCGGGCTTGCCGCCGTGGCCGGGCGGGCAGCCTCTCCCTGCGCAACGAGCTTGACCGCTACGACCCGCTGATGGCGCGGACGCGCAGCGACCTGGAAATCGCCTACCTCTGCCTCGGCCTGCCGCCACCCGACGACGTCAACGTCCGGGTCGGAGGGGTCTCGTGCGACATCGTCTACTACGACGCACGGCTGGTCGTGATGCTCGACGGGGTCGGCAACCATCGCTCACCCGGACAGGTTCGGCGTGACCTCGCCGGCGGCTTCGCGCTGCGTCAACGCGGCTGGCACGTGCTCCGCTACGGCGAGGCTGAGATCTACGGGCAACCCGCAGCCGTCCGCGCCGAGGTCACCGCTGCGCTGGCGAGCCGGACAGGCATCGTCCACGGTTCGGGCGGCTAAGGCCGCGGCCGACGGACCGGCGGACCGGCGCCCGACCCGCCAACGGCTCACGGCCGCCGCGCCGACGGACCGGCGGACCGGCGCCCGACCCGCGAACGGCTCACGGCCGCCTTCAGCGAACCAGCAGCAACGCCGCCCAGTCGCCCTGCCGGCGCGTCTCGACCAGCGTCATCCCGCGGGCCACGTACGCCCCGGCGACCCGATCGGTCTCGGCCGCGAGCAGCCCCGAGAGGATCAGCCGCGCCGGCAGCCGCTCCTGCACCCCCGCCCACGACAGCAGCGGCCCAGCGAGCACGTTGGCGAGCACCAGATCGGCGTCGGGCGTCTGCTCAGCGCGCAGGTCGAAGCGGCGCACATCAACTGAGACGCCGTTGACCGACGCGTTCGCCGCCGTCGCCTCCACCGCCAGCGGATCGAAGTCGAGCGCCAGCACCGGCGCATAGCCGAGTAAGGCCGCGACGATCGCCAGGACCCCCGAACCGCATCCGAGATCCACACAGGACCCGCCGCCGTTCGCCGAGGCGAGCAGCAGCTCCAGGCACAGCCGCGTGGTGGCGTGGGCGCCGGTCCCGAACGCCTGCCCGGGGTCGATCACGACGTCGAGCTCGGTCTGACCCGCCGGCTCCCACGGTGGGCGCACGGTCAGGCTGTCGCCGAGCACCAGCGGGCGGTGAAACTCCCGCCAGCGCTCCGCCCAGTCGGCCGCGACCTCGCTCGTCGACACGTGCACGACCGCCCCGCCCGCGGCCGCCTCGAGGTCTGGCAGCGACGGCAACTCGCCGGCGGCGCCGTACACCGCGTATTCGATCAGCTCGTCGGAGACATCGACCTCCTCGACCCCGCTGGGCGCCAGCTCCAGCAACTCGGCCAGCACCAGCTCGCCGTGGTCGCGATCGACCCGAATCGCGAGCCGCAGCAGCGGAGTCGAGCCTTCCAACGACCGGTGCTCAGCCGCCGAACGCGCGCTTGAGCTTGCCGAGCACGCCCTCGTCGGTCGACAGGTTGTGATCGGTCAGCGAGTCGGACAGCTGCTGCAGCAGCTCCCGCTGCTCGCGCTTGAGATGACGCGGAATCACGACGTTGACGACGACGCGCAGGTCACCGCGCCGGCGACCGCGTCCGCGCAGCGGCGGGATCCCCTCGCCGCGGATCATCAGCGTCTCGTTGGGCTGCGTGCCCGCCGGGATCTCGAGCTCGTGGGTCCCGTCGATCGTCGGCACCTGCACGGTCGTTCCGAGCGCGGCCAGCGGCGCCGCGACATCGACGACCGTCACCAGCTGCTCACCGTCGCGCACGAACCGTGGGTCGTCGCGGACGTGGATCTGGACGTACAGGTCGCCCGGCTGCCCGCCGCGCTCGCCCGTATGGCCGCGTCCGGAGATCCGGATCCGCTGCCCGTCGGCGATCCCCGCCGGCACGTCGACCGCCAGCTCGACCCGCTCCACCTTGCGTCCGCGGCCGCGGCAGTCGTGGCATGGCGTCCGCGCGACCCGGCCGTCGCCGTCGCACCGATCGCACGCCGTGGCCTGGACGACCTGTCCCAGCGGCGTGCGCAACACCGTTCGCAGCTGACCCGCGCCCTTGCACTTGGGGCAGGTCTCGATCGGCGTGCCGGGTTCGGCGCCATTGCCGTGGCAGGTCTCGCACAGCACGACAGCCTCGAACGCGACGTCGACCGAGGCGCCGCTGACGACCTGCTCCAGCGTGATCTCGGCCGAAACCGCGACGTCGCCGCCCTGGACGGCGCCGCCGGCTGAGCCGAAGCCGCCGCCGAAGATCGAACCAAAACCGCCGCCGCCACCACCAGTCGAGCCGAAGAACGCCTCGAAGATGTCCGACACCGACCCGAAGCCGTCGAAGTTGGGCGACTGGCCGCCGCGGCGCAGACCCTCGTGGCCGTAGCGGTCATAGGTCGCGCGGCGGTCGGCGTCGGTCAGCACCTCGTGCGCCGCCGCGGCCTCCTTGAACTTCTCCTCGGCGTCGGGGTCGTGCTGGTTGACGTCGGGGTGCAGCTGGCGGGCCAGGCCCCGGAACGCCTTCTTGATCTCAGCCTCTGAGGCGTCGCGGGACACGCCCAGCACCTCGTAGTAATCACGTGGCATCTGTGAAGCGCTCATCGTTCGTCATATACCTCGGCGACGAAGCTCGAGAGCTGTGCCGCGGCCTCACGCACCGCTCCGATTGCGCCCGCGTAGTTCATCCGCAGCGGCCCGATCACCGACACGGCGCCGAGCGAGCGCTGCGGCAGCCCGTACGCGGCGGCGACCAGCGCCAGCGACCGCAATGCCGGCAGCTCGTTCTCGGCGCCGATCCTGACGGCGACGCGTTGCGGCGCGCTCAGCGCCGAGCGCAGCGCCCGCAGCATCGTCACCCGCCGCTCGAGCGACTCGAGCAGCAGGTTCAGCTCCGAGACGTCGCCGAACCGCTCGACCGTCAGGAGCCTCGCGGCGCCGTCGACGTACAGCGTCGCCTCGGGCGAGTCCTCGAGCTCCGTGAACACGGGCGCCAGCGACGCCAGGAACTCGAGCTCGGTCGACGGCAAGGTCGGGTCGTAGAGGCGCTGGTGCAGCATTCGCGCGCCGAGCCCGAGCCCCACCATCCGCTCGTTGAGATAGCTCGCGGCCCAGTCGATCAGACCCGTATCGATCGGCCGGCGAAACGTGAACAACCGCTTCGAGACGCCGCCGGTCGACGTGATCACGACGACCATCAGCACCTGCGGCTGCAGCGCCAGCAGCTCGACGTGGCGGATCGTGGATGTCTCGATCGGCGGCGCGGTGACGATCGCGAGCAGGTTGGTGACCTGCGAGAGCGTCTCGGTCGTGACCCGCATCGCCTCGTCGAGCTCGTGGCGGACGAGCGACAGCGACAACGAGATGCCCGGGCCGGTGTTGGACGGGTCGGGCAGCAGGCGGTCGACGAAGTAGCGGTAGCCGGCTTCGGTCGGCACGCGCCCGGCGGACGTGTGCGGGTGCGCCAGCAGCCCGAGCTCCTCGAGATTGGCCAGCTCGTGGCGGATCGTCGACGGCCCCCACTCGAATGTCGTGCTGAGCGCCTTGGAGCCGACCGGCACGCCGTCGTCGAGGTGGATCTCGACCAGCCTGCGCAGCACGTGCTCTTGGCGTTCGGTAAGCATTTGACGCAGATGATTGTAGGTACGGGCCTGACGGCCAGCTAAGGGCCGCCGAAGCGCGCTCAGCCGGCGCTGCGCACGCGGACCTCGGCGCGACCGTTGCGGACGATCCGTTTGCCCGCCTGGGTCGCCTCCGAGCTCACCACCGCGGTCGACTGCCCGACTTCGCCGACGGTGCCATGGACCGTGATCTCCTGCTCGAGCACGCCCATCCCGCGGAACTGGACTGACAGACTCTGCAGCGACTCCGGCCCGCCGAACGCCTCGGTATGCGCGCGCGCCACCTGCGCCATCGTCCACAGTCCGTGGAGGATCCTCCCCGGCAGCCCGACGCGGCGGGCGAACTCCTCGTCGATGTGGATCGGGTTGAAGTCGCCCGACGCGCCGGCGTAGCGCACCGTCGCGTACCGGTCGGGTGTGACCTTCAGCTCGATCTCGTCGCCCGGCTTCACTGCGGCGGCCTGACGATGTTGGTCCAGGTGCCGGCGCAGACGGTCTCGCCGCGCTGGTTGACCGATTCGGTAGCGAACGCGTAGAAGCCGATGCCGATCTTCTCGGAGATGTCGGCGACCGTCAGCGTCGTCGTCAGCTCGTCGCCGGCAACGGCGAGCCGGTCCCAGCGGAACTCCTGTTGACCGTGGACGAGGTGGGCGAAGTCGATGCCCAGCGCCGGATCGAACATCGCCTGGGCGACCGAACGACCCTGGTACACCACCGCGAACATCGGCGGCGCGACGACGTCGGCATGCCCGGTCGCGCGCGCCGCGGCGAGATCGAGGTGCACGGGGTCGGTCTCCCCCGTCGCCAGCGCGTACTCGACGATCTTCTCGCGGCCGACCGCGTAGGTCAGCGGCTCGTAGCGCTTGCCGATCGCATCGGTGTTCACCGTCATCGCGGGCCGAGTCTAGATCGATGCGGCGCGGCGAGCCCGGGCTCGGTAGCGTTCGCGCGCGGATGATCGCGTTCGCTCTGGCTCTGGCGCCGGTGCACCAGAAATACCTTCTGGAGGCTCGCCAGATGCAGGCGCTCTCGTTCACCGTCCACATCCCGCTCGTCTGCTTCGGGATCGCGTTCCCGGTGATGGTGATGTTCGTCGAGTGGCTGGGGCTCCGGACCGGCGATCCGCTCTACCGAACGCTCGCGCGGCGCTGGAGCCGGATCATCGTCGCGCTGTTCGCGGTCGGGGTGATCACGGGCACGATCCTGAGCTTCGAGATGGGGCTGCTGTGGCCGAACTTCACGGCCACGTTCGGCGGCGTGTTCGGGCTCGGGTTCGCGATCGAGGGATTCTCGTTCTTCCTGGAGGCGATCTTCATCGGGATCTACGCCTACGGGTGGAACAAGCTGTCGCCGCGCTGGCACCTTGTGTCCGGCATCCCGGTCGTGCTGACGGGGTTCACCGGGTCGCTGATGGTGATCGCGGTCAACGCCTGGATGAACCATCCGACGGGCTTTCGGCTGGCCGGCGGCAAGGTCACCCATGTCAACCCGCTGCAGGCGCTGTTCGGCAACCCCTATCTGTGGTCTGAGCTGATCCACATGTACGTCGCCGCGTACATGGTCACCGGCTTCATCGTCGCCGGCTGCTACGCGTTCGCCAAGCTCCGCGGCAACTGGACCCGCTACCACCGTGTCGCGCTGACGATCCCGCTGACGATCGCGTGCCTGGCGTCCCCTGTCCAGATGCTCGTCGGCGACTGGGTGGCCCGGGACGTCGCGATCGACCAGCCGATCAAGCTCGCGGCGATGGAGGGGCTGTACAAGACGACCCACGGCGCCGACGAGCACATCCTCGGCTGGTACACCGACCAGCAGGTCAAGTACGGGATCGCGATCCCGCACCTGCTCTCGCTGCTGGCGTTTCACTCCTACAACGCCAAGATCATCGGGCTCGACAGCGTCCCGGCGAGCGACCGCCCGCCGATCAACGTCGAACGCTTCGCGTTTCAGAGCATGGTGCTGATCGGCTCAGCGCTCGCGGCGCTGGCAGTCTTCTACCTGTTCATCCGCTTCAAGCGGCGCCGGCTGCCGGAGTCAAAGTGGTTCTACTGGGCCGTCGTCGCATCCGGACCGGGGGCGTTCGTCTGCCTGATCGCCGGTTGGGTGACGACCGAGGTCGGCCGCCAGCCATGGGTCGTCTACCGGGTGATGCGGACCTCGCAGGCGGTCACCGGCGCCGGCGGCATCCCGGTCGGTTACGGGGCGCTGGTCGTCGCCTACGCGGCGGTCGCGATCGCGGTCGTCTGGATCCTGCGACGACTGGCGCGCAAGCCGCTGGAGCTCGACCCGGTCGGGATCGTCCCTACGCCGGGCGGCCCCGGCACGCTGCCCACGACCGGCTCCCAGACGGTCTGATGCTGCTGCGCACCCTGCCACTCGTGTTCGTACTCGCCGGCGTCGTGCTGTACACGGTGCTGGGAGGCGCGGACTTCGGTGCCGGCATCTGGCAGCTGCTGTCGGGCCCCGGCGAACGCGGCGAGCGGATCCGGGAGCACGCGCACGAGTCGATGGGCCCCGTCTGGGAGGCCAACCACGTCTGGCTGATCTTCGTGCTGACGGTCACCTGGACCGCCTATCCGGTGTTCTTCGGGTCGATCGCGTCGACGCTGTCGGTGGCGCTGTTCATCGCCGGGCTCGGGATCATCCTGCGCGGCGCCAGCTATGCGCTGCGCTCGGGCGCCGCCGACGGCCGTGAGACGTTGCTGGTCGACGGAGCGTTCTCGATCGCGTCGCTGGTCGCCCCGTTCGCGCTCGGTTGCACCGCCGGCGCGGTGGCAGCCGAGCGGGTTCCGGTCGGCAACGCCGCCGGCGACCAGTTCTCCAGCTGGCTGTCGCCGGTGCCGCTGATGGTCGGCGCGCTCGCGGTCTGCTTCTCGGTCTACATGGCCGCGATCTTCCTCGCGGCCGACGCCCACCGCACCGGCGAGCGCGGGATCGCCGACTCGTTCCGGATCCGGGCGCTCGTCGCCGGCGTCGTCGCGGGCGCCGTCTCGATCGCCGCGCTGGTCGTCGTCCACGCCGACGCGCACTCGCTGTACGCGGGCCTCGTGCACGGCGGCGCGCTGGCGACGATGATCGTGTCCATCGTGGCCGGGCTGACCACGCTCGGACTGGTTTGGGCGCGGCGGTTCGAGCCGGCCCGCGTCACCGGCGCGATCGCCGTCGCTGCGGTGATCGCCGCCTGGGCGCTGGCCCGCAACCCGGTGCTCCTGCCCGGGCTGACGATCGACCAGGCCGCCGCCTCCCACGACACGCTCGTGACGGTCGTGGTCGCCGTGCTCGCCGGCGGCGTGCTGCTGTTCCCGTCGCTGGCGCTGCTGTTCACGATCACGTTTCGGGGCCCGTCCCCCGCGACGGGGGGCGAGGCGACCGGCACGTCTGTCGGCTTCCCGCTCCGCGCGACCGCGACCGCCCCGCGGATCGCGGCCGTGCTGTTCATCGTCGGTCTCGGGATGCTGAACGCGGCGAATGCCGGCTGGTGCCACATCATCGGCGTGATCGCGCTGTTCGGCTTCGTGATCGCCGGCTTCACGGCGATCGTGCCGCGGGAGCTGGCGGGCGACGCGTAACCGACCGGCGGCATCCCGGCGCGGCGGCCGCGCCGCGCCGACGCCCACCGGCGGCGGTATCCTCTCTGCCCATGGTCAGAGCAGTCGATCAACGAGCGTCGGACGCCGACCGCGAAGAGGTCGTCGAGCTGCTGCGCGCCGCCGCCGGCGAGGGCCGGATCGGCCATGACGAGCTTGACGAGCGCCTGTCACGGGCGCTGTCGGCCAAGACCTACCGCCAGCTGCACGCGACGATCGACGACATACCACACGGTCGCGGCGGCGGCAGTCGCCGCATGCCGCAGACGAAACGGACGGTCGCCAGCTGGACGGTCAAGACGGTTCGCAACGAGCCCTGGCTGCTGGTGTTCGTGATCCCGGTGCTGGTGATCACGTTGACGCTGGCGGCGATCGCGATGATGATCTGGTTCGTCTGCCTCATCGCCGTGTTCGCGCTGGGCCGCAACCCGCGTGACCCCACGCACCTGCTCGGGCGCGGACGTTCGCGACGATCCGGCCGCGGCCCGGGCGCCCGCGGGATCGCCGGCACCGGCTGGCGCTGGATCTGACGCACGCAGGGCGATCCTGGAGCCGAGTCCGGCACGAGGCCGGGCCGAATCCGACACGAGGCCGGGAACTTTTGGCGTCCCCACGACGCCAAAAACTCCCCGCCTTCCGACGTGGCTACCCGGCGCGCACGATGTGCCAGACGACCCCGTTCATCTCGAACGGACGGCCGTTGACCGTCTGCCGGTGCACGTACCGGTGACGGGTCAGCTCGGTCGCCACCACGTCGGAGCCGAGCTCACGGCGCCAGAAGCCATAGGTGACCGCATCCTCCGGGTTCGGTCCGGGGTCGTGCATGTAGGCGACCAGCGAATCGGGCTCGAGCAGCCTGACCGCGGCCGCCAGCGCCGCCTCGGGCAGCTGTCCGCCGGAGTCGCCAACCGGCGCCACGCACTGGAGCGCGTCGGCGCGGAGTGACCGCAGGTGGCGCTCAAGGTCTGAGTCGAGCGCCAGCAGGTCGAGCGTCAGGTACTCGCCGTAGACGTCCGGGCGGTCGCGCAGCGCCGCCTCGCGGGCCAGCTCGACGATGTCGGTCCCGAGCACCGGCCGGATCCCTTCGGCCAGCAGCGCCTCCCCGGAAATGCCGTTGCCGGCGGCGATATCGATCGCACGGACGCTGGCGCGCGGCCGGCCGAGGCGGTCGACGGCGGCCCCCAACAGAGACGCGATCACCGCCGGCGAGACGCACCGCAGCCGGTTCTGCACGATCTCCTCGTAGGCGCCGGGCAGCGCGTACAGCCGCTCGTAGTCGTGCAGCTGCAGATGCTCCACCGAGCCGTCCTCGTAGCGAACCTCGATCAGCTCGCGGCCGATCAGCGGGTCGGTCTGCGCCGGCAGCGAAACAGAGAATCGCCGCGGAAGGGACATGCGCCGGCAGCCTATAGATCCTGCGGCTCTTCGCCCGCCGTCGATTCGGGCGGATCCGCAGCCGGTCCGTCAACCGGTCGACCCGTCGCGGCCGCCTGCTGTCGCTCGGCGCGCGCCCGCTGCGCGTTCTGATTCGCCGCCCGCGCCGAACCCACAGCCCGGGTCGCCAGCTCGTCGACCCGCGCCCGGAAGCCGGCGCATGCGCTCGCGACGACCCCGGCGATCAGCACAATGAACGCGCCGTACCCTAGACCCGCGCTGCCGACAACCTGACCATTCAGCGTCGCGCTCTCGCCCGAGTAGACAACTCCACGGATGAACACGAGCACGGTCCCGAGCAGGATCGCCCCGGCCGCGATCAACGGCCAGTTGCGCCCGGGCGGCAATGTCGCGAGGCCGAATCGCATCACCAGCCACAGCGCGATCCCGGCCAGCGCGATCAACATCCCCGCGATGCCGTAGCTGTGCCAGGAGTCCACCGACCCTGAGACCGAACCTCCGAATCCCAATGAGATCGACAGGGTCGCGAGCGGCAAGAACGACCCGATGAAGAACAGCAGCGAGGCAATCGCCATCACCCAATCCACATTCGAGACCGGGTCGGTGTTGCTCTGCATAACGCTTCCTCCCCTGCCGACCGCCGACGCGATCAGCGTGTTGACCGGTCGCGCCACGGTCGCGGCGGGACCCAGCGCCTGGAAATCTACGGCGTCGCGCGGATGATTCCTGGCCGCGCTCGCCTGCTGCGAGGGCCGTGCTCAGGACTCGCCGAGCTCGAGCACCGCCAGGAACGCCTCCTGGGGCACCTCGATCCGCCCGACCTGCTTCATCCGCTGCTTGCCCTTCTTCTGGGCCTCGAGCAACTTGCGCTTGCGGCTGATGTCGCCGCCGTAGCACTTGGCGATCACGTCCTTGCGGTAGGCCTTGATCGTCTCACGCGCGACGATCCGACTGCCGATCGCCGCCTGGATCGGCACGTCGTACTGCTGGCGCGGGATCTTCTCACGCAGCTTCTCGGTCAGCGTCCGTCCGGCGGCGGCGGCCTTGGAGCGGTGCACGAGCATCGACAGCGCGTCGATCGGATCGCCGGCGAGCAGGATGTCGAGCTTGACCAGATCGGACTCGCGCAGGCCGATCAGGTCGTAGTCCAGCGACGCGTACCCACGCGTGCGGGATTTCAGCTGATCGAAGAAGTCCAGGACGATCTCGGCCAGCGGCAGGTCGTAGGTCAGCTGGATCCGCTCGGCCGACAGGTAGTGCATGCCGGCATGCTCGCCGCGGCGCTCCTGGCAGAGCTCCATGATCTGCCCGACGAACTCCTTCGGCGACAGGATCGAGGCGCGGATGAACGGCTCACGGACCTCGGCGACCCGGGCGGGGTCGGGGAAGTCGTTGGGGCTGTGGATCGGCACCACGCTGTCATCGGTGAGCGTCACCTCGTACTCGACCGACGGCATCGTCGTCAGCAGCTCGAGGTCGTACTCACGCTCCAGACGCTCGCGCACGATGTCCATGTGCAGCAGCCCCAGAAAGCCGCAGCGAAAGCCGAATCCGAGCGCCTCGGAGGTCTCCGGCTCCCAGTTCAGCGCCGCATCGTTGAGCGTCAACTTCTCCAGCGCGTCCCGCAGGTCCGGGTAGTCGTCGGTGTTGATCGGAAACAGGCCGCAGAACACCATCGGCTTGACCTCGCGGTAACCCGCCAGCGGCTCCTGCGCGGGCCGCAGCTTGCTCGTCAGCGTGTCGCCGACCCGCAGCCGCGTGACGTCCTTGACCCCGGTGATCACGTACCCGACCTCCCCCGGCCCGAGCGCCGGCGCGGGCGTCAGCTCCGGCGTCAGGAAACCGATGTCGTCGATCTCGGCCTCGGTGCCGGTCTGCATCGCGCGGATCGCGTCGCCCTTGGTGAAGGTCCCGTCGACGACGCGGACGAAGGCGATGACACCGCGGTACTGGTCGAACTCCGAGTCGAAGATCAGCGCCCGCGGCGGCGCCTCGGGGTTGCCGTCCGGCGGTGGTACCCGCGCGATCAACTCGTCGAGCACGTCGGTGACGCCGACGCCGGTCTTGGCGCTGATCCGCCGCACCGAATCGGCCGGCTCGCCGAGCAGGTCGGCGACCTCACCGGCGACCCGCTCGGGCTCGGCTCCGGGCAGGTCGACCTTGTTCAGGCACGGGATCAGCTCCAGTCCGGCTTCGACCGCCAGATAGGTGTTCGCGACGGTCTGCGCCTCGACCCCCTGGGAGGCGTCGACGACCAGCAGCGCTCCCTCGCAGGCGGCCAGCGAGCGCGACACCTCGTAGGTGAAGTCGACATGGCCCGGGGTGTCGATCAGGTGCAGCTGATAGGTCTCGCCGTCGACCGGCGACTCGTAGAAGACGCGCACCGCCTGCGCCTTGATCGTGATCCCCCGCTCGCGCTCGAGATCCATCGAATCGAGCAGCTGCGCGCGCATCGCCCGCGGGTCGACGGTGTGCGTCAGCTCGAGGATCCGGTCGGCCAGCGTCGACTTGCCGTGGTCGATGTGGGCGATGATCGAGAAGTTGCGGATATGGGCCTGATCAGCCATGCCGCAGACTAGGTTAGGTGGCGCCTGACGGCGCCTTGTTTTTCTACTGCGCGGTGGCCGGAGCCGGCGCGTTCTCGGGCGTGGCGGGGTGGGCTGCCACGACCGCCGCTCTCGGCGGGCCGCCGGCGGCCTTGATGTCGAGCGTTCCGATCTTCTTGAACCACGCCGGCAGGTTGTCGTCCTCGTCGAGCTTCGCGGACAGGATCGCGACAACGTTCGCCAGCCCGCCGAAGATCACGACCGCGTCGATCGACTTGCGCCCCTGGGCGTCCCAGTAGTCGTCGTTCAGGTCCATCCACAGCGCGAACTCGTCGAGCGTCATCGCCGCGAAGATCCCGTACAGGGTGGCGGTGATCCGTGAGCCCCACTGGGGCGGCACGTCCTCGCCGGTGAAAGCCCGCTGGACCCAGACGAAGCCGACTCCGATCAGGCCCAGGATCCCGGGCGTGGAGTGGTGCAGGTGGTGGCCGCCGGCGCTCATGTTGTGAAACGGGCCGACGCCGGCCTTGATCGAGTGCGTGATCGCGCGGCAGGCGGCGAAGCCACCGGTGAAGCCGACGGCGCTGAGCAGCGCTCGCTCAGCCTGCGGGTCATGAGCAAAGTGCCTGCCGTAGAGGCCCTTGAGCTGCATCGTCGCCAGATCCTACCGGGCGCGCAGCCGGCCCAGGATCAGGTCCTGGACCTGATGGGCCTCGGGGATCCGCATCACCAGCACCAGCCGCGCGTAGAGCACGATCGCGACCGCCCCGGCGACCCCGAGCTCGACCAGCTCGGCGATCAGCGCGCGGCCGAGCAACGCGTCGAGGCCCTTCCAGATCAGCCATGCGGCGACCGTCGTGATCGCGGTCGCGATCAGGATCCGAACCGTGATCATCATCGTCTGCCCCAGCTCCAGGCGACCGTTGAAGCCGCGCCGTAGCCGCGCCAGCTGCAGGTAGGTCATCACCACGTTGGCCACGACGGTCCCGATCACGAGCCCCGCGATCCCAAGCGGTTTGTAGAGCGCGAGCGAGACGATCAGGTCGACGACGATGTTCATCGCCGCCAGCTTGGTCGGGATCCAGGGCCGCTGCAGCGCGAAGAACGTTCGGGTCAGCAGCAGGTTGAGACCCGCGAACGGGAGGCTGAGCGCAAACCAGAACAGGGCCGTCGAGACGCGGTGGGTCGACAGCTCGCCGAAGCTCCCGTGCTCGTACAGGAGGCGAACGATCGGCGTCGCCAGCACCGCCAGCAGCGCCGCCGACGGAATCAGCATCAGGTTGATCTGGCGGATCCCGTTGCCGAGCGTGCGGCGCATCCCGACCGGGTTCCGGGCCGACGCCATCCGGCTGAGCGTCGGGAACAGCACGGTGGTCACGGCCACCGAGAAGATCCCCTGCGGCAGCATGTAGATCCGGAATGCGTCGTTGATCGCGATCGGCGCGTGGACCGAGACGAGCGTGCCGAGATCGGCGTTGATGAAGACGTCGAGGTTGATGATCCCGATCGACATCGTCACCGGCAGGAACAGCAGCAGCACCTGCCTGACCCGCGGATCGCGCCAGTCCAGCGAGAAGCTCAGCCGGAAGTCGATCCTGCGCAACTGGCTGGCGATCAGCAGGAACTGCACGATCGTCGCCACCAGCCACGCGATCGCATACGAGTAAACGCGATTGTCGCCGTGGAACCGCGAGTGCAGCACCACCATCAGGACGATGATCACGAGGTTCCAGACGGCGGGCGCGATCGCCGCCACCGAGAACTGGTCGTAGGACTGCAGGATCCCGACGAACAGCCCCGTCAGGCTCAGCAGCAGCACCACCGGGAACAGCACTCGCGACAGACCCGCGGTCAGCGTCGTGTCGTGGGCCGTGAATTTGGTGCCGGTGAACAGCGGCATGATCAGGTCGGCCAGGCCGATGTAGATCAGCGTCAGCAGCCCGAGCCCGATCAGGATCAGCCAGAACAGGTCCGACGCGAGCTTGAACGCCTCGCGCTTGCGCCCGTCCTGCAACATCTCGGTGAAGATCGGCACGAACGCGGCCGACAGCGCCGCCTGCGAGAACAGGTTCGAGAACAGGTTCGGGATCTGCGAGGCGACCGTGAACGCCGAGCCCGCCAGCGAGGTGCCGAAGTAACTCGCCTGGACGATCTCGCGTCCGAGCCCCGCGACCCGGCTGATCGCGGTCGCGACTGCGAAGATCGCGGTGGTGACCGCAAGGCGCCGGCGCGCGGGTGGCGGCCCTGAGCGGCCTCGGGTCTGGGTGGCCACGGCGCGCTATAGTACGCGCCCGCCCCGCCGTCACCGGCGGCATCTCCTCATGGCCAACATTCATTCACAGAAGAAGCGGATCCTGCGCGCCGAGCGTGAGCGCCTTGAGAACCGCCGCTACACCTCCGCCATCAAGACCTACTTTCGGCGTCTCGAAGGCGCGGTCGTCGACGGCGACGCGGAGACGGCCGACCTCGAGCACCGCCAGCTGGTCCGGACGATCGACAAGGCTGTGAAGCGCGGAGCGATCCACCGTAACAACGGCGCCCGCAAGAAGTCCCGGGCGGCGCGTCTGCGGCGCGGCTGATCGACTGGGGATCCCGCCACCCACCCCACCGCCGCAACTTTGCGGTCGCGCATCGGACATGCGCTGACAAAGTCGTTGCTCTCTGCGAGGATTCTCCTGGATTCCCGATGAGTTTCCGAGAGGAACGGACCGATCGACGCCCCGAGTGAAATCGTAGGCTCAACCGCGAAGCAGACGCCCACGCCGGACCCGTTCGGCGGGTCGCCCGCCGCGCTGTCCGAGGAGCTCGAGCGCCTCAAGCAGCGGACCGAGGCCCTCGAGCGGGAGCTCGCCTCCGAGCGAGAGCGCCGCACGACGATCGAGGCCGCGTTCGATCGCCAGCGCGCCGAGTCCCGGCGGCTGCACCAGGAATCCGCCCGTCTGCGCACCGAGCTGGAACAGGGCGATCACCAGGTGCCGCCGCCGGCCTGGGCCGATCGCCCCGTCAATCCGGCCCTGCGCACGAAGTGGCGCTGGATCCTGCGCTTTTTCGCGCTGGTGGTGATGCTCATCGTGCTGGGCGCCGTCTACCTGGTGATCCACGCCTACATCACGCACGAGAGCATCCAGCACGTCTGGTCGCAGGTCCGCAGCCCGTTCTGACGGTCCAGACGCAGCCGCACGTCCGGCCTCGAGGCCTATGTGGCGCGTCCGGCGACGACCAGCACCGCTGCCGTGTCCTCGCCGATGCCGCCGGGGCCGCCCCCGCGCGACGCGAGCTCCAGGTCGGCGATCTCGCCGGTCAGCTCGCGCAGCCGCTCGGCGCCGATCCGCCGCGCGTCCTCGATCAGCCGATCGGCTGCGCGCGACGGCATCCGCAGCGTGCGCTTGACCTTGGCCGGCGACTCCCCGCGCTCGATCGCGGCGGCCACCTCCTGCGCGGTCCGGACCCGCATCGAGATCTGGTACAGCAGCCCGGCGACCCGCTCGCCCTGCTGACGCAGCGCCAGGAACGTCCTGACCGCCGCCTGCTGGTCGCCGGCGATGATCGCGTCGGCGACGGTCCAGGCACCGCGCTGCGCCGATGACGCCGTGAGCCGGTCGATGTCGTCGACCGACAGTGTGATCGGACCGTCGCCCGGCTGATCGCCGTCGGCCCCGAGCGCGAGCTTCTCGAGCTCGCGCAGCAGCCGCTGCTGGCGGTCGCCGACGTGCGTGATCAGCGCCTTGGGGGCGCCGGGCTCGAGCTCGAGCCCGAGCGCTCGGGCCTGGGCCGCGACCCATTTCGGCAGCTCCCACGACTTGACAGCGTTCTCGGTCGAGGTGGCGCCTTTGGCCGCCTTGACCGCCGTGTGCAGTCGGTCGGGCGCCTTGAAGCGGCTCTCCTCACGGGCGAAGAACGCGATCGTCGTCTCGGGCGCGATCGCCGCCAGCGCCGCTTCGAGCTCGTCGAGTTCCTTGTCCTTCCAGCGCTCGACGCCGTCGACGATCAAAAACCGGCGGCTCAGCACGAGCGTCATCGCGCTCAGGGCAGCCGCGACCCCGTCAGGGGTCGACCGCTCGCCCTCGAACAGCTCCACCCCCTCGGTCCCGCTCTCGGCCTCCGCCAGCTCACGCAGCCCCGCGCGGCGCTCCGCGATCCGACCGTGGTCATCGCCGCAGATCAGGTACGCAGGCTTGAACGTGGGCATGCTGCCGAGTCTAGGTTCGGCGGTCGACGGACCGGCCCGGGACGCTCGGATCGCCGCTGGGTCGGATCGCCGCTGGGTCGGATCGCCGCTGGGTCGGATCGCCGCTGGGGGCTCAGCCGCGCTGCGCGCGGGCCAGCTCGAGCACGCGCACGACCGCGCCGAGCGGATCGTCGCGGTGCTCGACGCCGTCGATCGGCCACGTCCCCAGCCCGACGACCGGCACCCCCTGCGCCAGCGCCAGCCCGATCTCGCTCAGCGTCCCGTAGGCGCCGCCAACCGCGACGGCCGCGTCACAGGCCCGCACGATCAGCCCGTTGCGAAGCTCGCCGAGGCCGGTCGCCAGCGCGATCGAGACCCACTGGTTGGCCCGGGAGCGATCGTCGCCCGGCAGGATTCCGATCACGATCCCACCGGCCTGCGCGGCGCCGCGGCTGGCGCTCGCCATCACGCCCGGACCGCCGCCGCAGATCACCAGTGCCCCAGCGCGGGCGAGCTCGGTCCCGACCCGTTCGGCGGCGGACTCCTCCTGCCGCGACGCCTGCGAGGCGCCGATCACCGCGATGCACGGGGTGTCGCCGGTGGTGGCCGTCATCGGCCCTCGCGGCCCGCTCAGCGGGCGACGACGTTGACCAGCTTGCCCGGGACGACGATCACCTTGACGATCGTGTCGCCGTTGAGGTGCGCCTTGATG
>Ga0302326_10006809_pt1 | contig 25564 bp, 24 predicted proteins | sample Palsa_T0_3_FD_202264 | JGI IMG/M metagenome (GOLD analysis project Ga0302326, IMG submission 202264) | Peat permafrost microbial communities from Stordalen Mire near Abisko, Sweden - Palsa_T0_3 | ecosystem: Environmental > Terrestrial > Soil > Palsa > Peat permafrost | place: Sweden: Abisko... | reverse complement strand
TGACAGCCTCCGCGCCGACAATCCCACCGACAGCCTCCATCTCTCCGTCCACGTAAAAAATACCGGCCCGGTCGAAGGCGACGAAGTCGCCCAGATCTATATCTCCGCCCTCGACGCCCGCGTACCAGTCCCCATCCGTTCCCTCCGGGCCTTCCGCCGCATCCACCTCCGGCCCGGCGAAGAAAGGCTCCTGCATTTCACCATCGCCCCCGATGCCTTTACCGTCATAGATGATAAAATGCAGCGGGTGCCACTCTCCGGACGCTATACCATTTCCGCCGGCGGCGGCCAGCCCGGCAACCGCCGCCCCGCCAGTTCCAATACCATCAGCATATCGTATCTTGAGCCCTAATTTCGACCCGCCATGACCCACTACCAATCTATAGCTGCCCGCCTCCCGGGTCTTGTCCCGGTCCTCGCCTGCTGCCTCCTGCTCTCCTGCCAGGGTCAGGCACGGCACGCTGACGGCAGCAGCAGCGCCGATAGCAACACAGCCAGCACACCCGGCGCCGACAACACCCGCAGCACCCCCGCCGGCCCCGCCACGCCAAAACCCGTCCGGCTGATCACCCTCGACCCCGGCCATTTCCACGCAGCCCTCGTGCAGAAATCCATGTACAACGACATCGACTCCGTCGTCCACGTCTATGCTCCCCCCGGTCCCGACGTACAATCCCATCTCGACAAGATCAACGGCTACAACGCGCGCCCGAAAGATCCCACCCATTGGGTCGAAAGCGTCTATACCGGTCCCGACTACCTGCAAAAGATGATCGCCGACAAAGCCGGGAATGCCGTGATCCTCGCGGGTAACAACCGGGAAAAAACCAATTACATCCTCCAGTCCTTAGAGGCCGGCTTTCATGTGTTCGGCGACAAACCAATGGCGATCGATGACAAGGGATTCGGACTGCTCCGCCAGGCCTTCGATACAGCCGCGGCACATCGGCTCATCCTTTATGATATCATGACCGAACGCTACGAGATCACCAGCATCCTCCAGCGGGAACTGGCCAACATGCCGAACATCTACGGCGTTCAGCAAAAAGGCGATCCCCAACACCCCGGCATCGTCGCATCCAGCGTCCATCGCTGGTATAAATATGTGTCCGGCAGCGCCCTCACCCGCCCCGCCTGGTTCTTCGACATCTCCCAACAAGGCGAAGGCATCGTCGATGTGATGACCCATCTCGTCGATCTCGTGCAATGGAGCGCCTTCCCGGAAAAGAGCCTCGACTATAAAAAAGATATCCGGGTGGACCACGGCCGCCACTGGACCACCGACCTGACCCGATCCCAATTCAAAACCATCACTAAACTGGATAGCTTTCCCGACTTCCTGAAAAAATATCGCTCGCCGCACACCGACACCCTGTTAAAAATCTACGCCAACGGCGAGATCGACTACCGCCTCAAAGACGTTTATGTCCGAACGACCGCCACCTGGACCTACAAAGCTCCAACTGGCGCAGACGACACCTACTCGTCCCTGATGCGAGGCAGCAAAGCCAATCTGCTGATCCTCCAGGATTCCGCACAGCAATATCATCCAACCTTATATATCGAGCCGGTAACGACAGACCCCGCTTTCGAGCAGACCCTGAGTACGCAATTTGCGAACTTGCAGGCCAGATTTCCAGGCATCAGCCTGAAGAAAGAAGGCGCACGCTGGGAAGTCGTTATCCCCGACCATTACAAAGAAGGCCATGAAGCCCACTTCGCCCGCGTAACCCAAAAATTTCTGGAATACGTAAAAGATCACAACATGCCCGCCTGGGAAGTACCCAATATGATCGCCAAATATTATACCACGACCCGGGCGCTGGAACTGGCTAAAAATCATCATTAACACCGATTCCTCTTATCATGAAACCGATCCTTTTACCTGCCTTCCTCCTCCTCGCCGCCGGCGCAATAGCCCAATCCACTGCCGCCACCACAACGGCCCAATCCACCATTTCCGCCGCCTCTCACACGCCCGCCGCACAGTCCGACACCCTCACCGCACAAGTCTGCGAATGGAACAAAGAACCCGTCACCAGCACCAACACGGGTGAAAGCCGCCAGGTCCTGAAAGGAGCCACCCACGATCTATCGCTCCTGGATATCCGCGCCATTACCCTTAACCCCGGTCAATCCACCACCCAATCTCCCAAAGATGATAACGCCGACGAATTGGTCATCGTCAGGGAAGGCAGCCTTACCATTACCACCGGCAATACCGTCAAAGGGCTGGGCCCGGGAGGCGTCGCTCTTTTCGCCGTCGGCGCCGGTCACGATTTCGCGAATAAAGGCGACCAAAAAGCAACCTGGTACCTGTTCCGTTTCCAATCCCGGCTACCGGAAGACAAAGCCCTCGTGGAGCAGCTCGGCAGCCCCGTTCTTATCGACTGGCCCGAAATGACCGTGCAACAAACCGCCAAAGGCGAAAGCAGGCAGATCTTCAGCCGCCCGGTAGCGTGGCTGACAAAGATCGATATGCATGCCACCACCCTCAACCCCGGCGAAGTGAGCCATCCCCCGCATACTCACCGGTCGGAAGAGATCATCCTGATGCGCTCCGGTCATGTACAGATGTATATCAACGGGCAGCATTATCCCGCTGCCGGCGGCGATCTCGTCTTCCTTTCCTCCGGCATCCCCCACGCGCTGGAGAATAAAGGCACAGAACGCTGCGAATATTTTGCCCTGCAGTGGCAGCAATAGCAATAGATCGCATTTATCCCCTTTTCAGGCCCAAATAATAAATGGCGCGCCACAGAAAATAAATGAAGGTTGACGCCGGCAGGGCGAGCCGTTACCTTCATCAAAAAAATGAACTTCCAAACCTTAAACCGTCAGCGCAAATTCATCTTATTGGCCGCCCTGGCTGGCCTCATTGCAATGTTCCTCCCCTGGGTCACCGTCTCGGCCGGCAATCTCTTCGGAGGCCTGGAAACCGGTGACAACGGCGCAGCCACCGCCAATCTCACCGATAGCCTTTTCGGCAAACAAGCCATAAGCCTGAGCGAGAACGGCATGCATGGGTCCGGGATCATTGTCTTCCTGTCTTACTTATTCGCCATCGCCCTCTCCCTGCTGAGCGAGCAGACCCGGACGCTCGAAAAGACGAGCTGGCTGTGCGCGATGGGTGCCGGCGCCGCCGCCTTATTGTTTACGATCATCCTGCTGGCGAATGCACCGACAGGGGCCATGGGAATCGCCAAAAGCAGTGTCGGCTATGGCGCCTGGATCTCCCTCCTGGCTTCGGCAGCGGTGCTCGCCTCCGCCTGGCTGTTCAGGACGCCAGGCTATACACTAAAAGGCAGTATCGACCAATTGAAAAAAGACCTGACCATCCCACTATTCCTTCTGGCACTCACCGCAGGCTTATTTTACGGCTGCAGCAAAAGCAACTCCAATTCGTCTGCCACCCCCTCCACAACCCAATGGACCTTGAACGGAGTGACCTATAAGGGCGTTACCACGGGCTACAATGATACGACCTCCGGCCTCGGCATTTTGGTCAGCGTAGATGCAAAGGGAAATTCCCTCAGTGTGATTTTCTTTTCACATCCCTCGGCCAACGGTACATACGTAGTCACCGACGAATCGCCTACACCGGCCAACTCCGTTACAATCCAGATGTATGTTTATAGCGGCGGTGCCGGCGAGATTTATACTTCCACCGGCAAAACGGGCGATCAGCTAAATCTGACCATTACCGATGAAAAAGTAAAAGTTTCTTTCACCGATATCACGCTGGCCAATGGTTCGACGACGGGTACCGGATCCGGCACCGCCCTCCAGCAGTGATCAACCCTCGGAAAGCCTTCTCAGGAATTCTTCCTTGCGGCGGGTGGAGACTTCAACGGTAGAAAGATCGGTCATCGTGACCGATCCGCCCTTTCCTTTATTATAGCTCTTGATATAAGCCAGGTTGATCAGATGAGAGTTGTGAACACGGAAAAAATTATAGTCGGCAAGCAGCTCTTCGAACTCCTTTAGTGTTTTTGCAACGACCAGCTTCTGCCGGTCGCGGAGGTAAAGGGTGGTATAGTTAACGTCGCTCTCGCACCGGATGATATCGGTCACCGGCACGAAAACCAGCCCCGTCATCACCGGGATGCAGATCCGCCTGGGGGCGCCATGAAGATTATGAATAAGCGTATCGACTTTTTTCGCCGCATCCGTCTTGTGTATCTTCCCGGTCAGTCTCCCGATGGCCTGCTTGAGGTCCTCCCTGTCGATAGGTTTGAGCAAATAGTCGATCGCGCTGAACTTGAAAGCCTGCACCGCATATTTTTCATAGGCTGTCGTGAAAATGAGATCGAAATTTATTTCATGCAGCTGCCTTAAGAGATCGAAACCCGTTCCATCTTCCAGTTGTACATCCAGAAAAAGAAGCTCCGGCTGCAGCAGTTGGATCGCTTTCAGCCCTTCGCCGGCGCTTAGAAACATGCCTTCCACCCTGATAAGCTGCGAATAGTCTTCGCGCAGGAGACTATTCAGCCTGTCGCAGCAGTGTTGTTCGTCATCGATGATTATCGCCCTGATCATGCCGGACTAAAAATTTAAAGCTAAAGGTAACCATACTTCGACTCTCGTCCCTTCCGCCAGATCAGACAAGCGCATAGAGGCGCTCGCGTTCTCACCTGCACCCTCACCGGCACCCCTACCGGCATTGCCATCGGCGTTCCGGCTTTGGTTGATCAGCGCAATACGCTCGCCCGTGATTTTGATGCCCATGGACTTTTTGCCTGCACCAAGTGCCGCCGTCCCCCCTGCTCCGACCGCTGCCGCCACCCCTCCTGCCCCGACAGCCGCTGCCGCCGCTACCCCGGCTGACCTCTCCCTGCCGATCCCGTTGTCTTCAACCGCATATTTGATCATTTCATCCTGCAGACAGACATGGATGCTGAGCTTTCCCTCCCCTTCTTTCCGGGCCAGCCCGTGCCAGATGCTGTTCTCGACAAAAGGCTGCAGCATCAGCGGCGGCACCAGCGTATTCTCGCAATCGATTCCCTCGCCTATCCTGATCTCATAGCTGAACTTATTTCTGAGACGAAGGGCTTCCAACTGAATATAGAGCTCCAGCGCCTTCAGGTCATCGGCCAGGCTGATTTCCTTTTGTTCGGAGTATTCCAGGATCATCCGCATAATACCCGCGAATTTGACCAGGTATTCATTGGCCTTCGGGATATCGCTGCGCGAAATATAATCGCTGATCGAATTGAGCGAGTTGAAGATGAAATGCGGGTTCATCTGGCTGCGCAGCGCTTTCATTTCGGTGTCGGATACCCGGGCCCTGAACTCTGCCTCTTTCCTAAGAACCTCGGCGTCTCGTCTTCGCTTATAGAACAGGAGACTCATGACTGACGCCAGTAGCAGAAGGACGGCCCCCCCGGTGACGGCATTCCGGATGACACGCTGGCGGCCGATCTCGGCAACACCCAGAGCCTGCTGTTCGTCATTGGCAGCCTTCGCCAGGGCACTCTTTTTATCGAATTCGTATTGCAGGTCCTTGCGGGTAAATTCCTGTTTCTTCTCGTCGTTCATCAGACTGTCGTGCAACACAGTGAAGTTCCTGTAAGCATCCAGTGCTTTTGCATACTGATGCTGATGGGCGTAGATGTCGCTCAGGTCCGACCAGGAATCGGCCTCCCATTTAAGCGCATTTACCTGTCTGGCGACTGCCAGCCCCAGGTTGGCATATTGCGCCGCTTTTGCATAATCCTGCACAAGCACATAGACCTCCGCGGCGCCATTTAGGGCGGTCGCTTCATTAAACAGGTTGCCCATCTTACGGGAGAGGTCGATACTTTTTTGAAAAGCTCCGATAGCTGCCGGATAATCTTTCTTCTTCTTATACAGGATAGCCAGGGAATTCAAAGCCGAGGCAGTGACTACGGAATAACCGTTCTTTAACGCCAGCGACAGACTTTGATTGCAATAGACAAGACCGTTGTCCAGGTCATCGGTCTCCCCATATAGGTTGCCGATGTTCAGCAGAGCCTTCGCTTCTTCTTCGGGCAGGCCTAGCTCGCGGGAAGCCCCCAGGTATTTTTGATAATAGGAAAGAGCTTTGGCATACTGCTTCAGTTCCATATAAACTATCGCCAGATTGTTGAACATGCTGGCGTCAAATTTTTTATTATGCAGGCTGTCCGCCGCCTTTAAAGATTGTTGCAGGTAATCCAGCGCCTGGATATAATCCCCATTGAGATAGTAAACTAATCCTTTATACCGGTAGCCAAAGGCAATACCGGAGCGCAAGCCGATCTTCCCGGAGATCCGAAGAACCTCATTCGAAAATTTCATAGCGCTGTCAGGGGAATTGTAGATCACCGACCGGATCAGATCGATCAATAGTTGGACATGCATGCTGTCTTCCTGCGGATGAGCCTTCAGGGCGGCAGTAAGGGAATCGGCCTGCGGTAAAGACGGCTGGGCCAGGCACCCGCAGGCAATCAGGACCAGGCATATCGGCAGGAATAGTCGTTTCATGACCGCGCTTTTAGGGATGAGGCAACAGAATTGGGCGAAACACAATGTAACCAAACTCGGGGAATTGACACAGTTTCAGGTGAAAATCACTAATTTTAGCCCAGCGTCCCATGAAGCCCAAATTGTTTTCAATCCGGTGACATCATCCTCGTGGGATCCAATCTCCCGCATTACTGGCGATATGACGATGCCTACTTCCAGGAGCACACAGCCCCGCCAGCACACTCTACCGTGATCCATTTTCTGGAAAATTTTTGGGGCGATGCCTTCCTCGCTTTACCCGAAACAAAACCCATCCGTAATTTATTGGAAAAGGCCCGGCGCGGCATCCTTATCAGCGCCAAAGAAGAAGAAAAAATCCCCGTAGGGATAGAAAAGATCCGTCTCGCCGAAGGCGCCGCCCGCATCAACGCTATCTATGAACTCTACGCCCTTTTCACCCGCCCGGACCCTGCGATGCTGCTAGATTTGATTGAAGCCGCGCCCGAATAATACAAACTCCCGGATCCCGCGATACTCGCTGACACCGTCTTATTGACCTCGATATGCGCATTTCCCGACCCGGAAATCTCTGCATCCACCGCATCCGTTGCAAGCGACTCCGCGCGAAGACCTCCCGACCCGGCGATACCAATATGCGTCGAGTTCGCCTTACCCTTGAGCGTAGCCATGCCGGAGCCGCTGATACCCACATCCAGTTTGTCGGCATCGATGGCAGCCCTGATGGTCCCGGACCCGCTCAACTCCAATTCCACCGAACCACCTTTCACAACACCGTCCACATCCAGCGACCCCGAACCGGCATTACTCAGCCCTGAAAGCGACTTCGCCGTCACATACACATCGATCCGCCCCGAAAAACGGTGCGGCGCAGACCCCTGCTTCCACCGGATCTCCAGACTCCCGTTCCTTACAAACGTCTCGATCTCCGCCAGGTTCTCCTGATCCGCCCCATCGATCTTCAGACTTTCCGTCCCGTTGATGTTCACATGCACCGCAAACGGTCCACCATTGCTAACTTTGTTAAACCCTGATACCTGCCTGACCTGCTCCTGACCCGAAGCACGTCCCATGATGCCCAGAAAGGCAATAACCATAATACCTGTATATTTCATATTGTAGTATTTTCTATCATAGACGACCCCATCTGAACGAATGTTGCATCCCATCCAAAAGAAAAATCACAACTGATTAATTGACAAAAATTTACTTTTGCAAAAACTACCCGGATCAATGCCCAGTGATATAAAATGCCCAAACTGCGGCCACTCCTTCCCTATGGAAGAGGCCGTAGCCGAAGAATATAAAAAAGACCTCCGCGACCGGATGCAAAACTTCATGCGCGACAAGGAAAAGGACTTCCAAAAGAAGGCCGACGACTTTGCCCGACGGGAAAAGGAACTGCTCCAGCAATCCCAGCAACAGGAAGCGCTCTTCGCCGGTAAACTGGAGGAGGAACGCCGCCGCATCCAGGCCGCAACCGAACAATCCCTAAGAAAATCCATCGCCGGCGACTTTGAAAATAAACTGCGCCTGCTCGAAGACGCCAACAAGGACAACGAAGAAAAACTGCGAGCCTCCCGTCAAAAAGAACTCGAATTCCTCAAAAAGGAACAGGAGCTTCAAACGAAAGAAGCCGAGCTGGATCTGTCCGTTCAGCGGCTGTTACAGGAGGAACGGGGCAGACTGTCCGAAGAGATCCGCCAGCTCGAAGGGCAAAAAATCGCCGCAAAGGAAACCGAATTTCAACTGCGCCTCAAAGAACTCGAAAAACAGCTAAATGACCAGAAAAAACTCGCCGTGGAAATGGAACGGAGGGCCGAAGAAATGAAACGCAAAGCCGAACAAGGCTCCATGCAGCTCCAGGGTGAAGTCCAGGAGCTCGCCCTCGAAGAGTTGCTGCGCGCTGCCTTCCCCTTCGACAGCATCGGCGAAGTCGGAAAAGGTGTCCGAGGCGCAGACTGTATCCAAACCGTACGGGATACTCACGGCCAGGAGTGCGGCAAGATCATCTACGAAAGCAAACGCACCCAATCCTTCTCCCCCGACTGGGTAGAGAAACTAAAAGCCGATATGCGCAATCAGGGAGCCATTGTCGCCGTCATCGTTACCCAGGCCATGCCAAAAGATATGGAGTCCTTCGGAGAAAAGAATGGCGTCTGGATCTGCTCCTTCGCGGAAGTAAGAGCCCTTTCCTATGTCCTCCGTGACGGCGTCATCCGCATCTTCAACGCCGCCAAATCGCAACAAAACAAAGGCGACAAAATGCACCTGCTGTATGACTACCTTACCAGCAGCGAATTCAGCGAACAATGGGCTGCGATCCGCGAAGGGTTTATGTCGATGAAGCAATCCATCCAGCGCGAAAGGGATACAATGGAACGCCTCTGGAAAGCCAGGGAGAAGCAACTCGAAAAAGTCCTCCTCAACGCCGCCCACGTCCGCGGCTCGATCGATGGCATCGCCGGCAAAGACGCCATTGACATCAACCTCGTCGGAGACGCCGAAGACGATCTGCTGCCCGGATAACCCCCACGTCAGCACCCACGCCTACGTCAGCACCCACGCCAGCGTCAGCGCCTGCTCATCGAAGATCCTGGCATCCAGATCCAACAGGATAATTTCATCCTTCTCGAAGACAAAAGGCAGCTTGATCCAATCCCCATCGATCCGGATATTACCCGTCAGCTGCATATGCCGCTTGAAATCCAGCTCCCCCCGCCCATACCACTTAAACAGCGCCTCCTTGGCGCTCCAGATCAGCGTCAGGAACTCCTGCTGTATCCGCCCGCGTAACCCCCATTGCTCCAGGAAAAGGCCATAATCCTCATTAAAGAAATGCATCTCGCCCTCATTTAGAAATTTTTCGGCAACCCGGCCGATCCGCGGCGTAACCAGCTCGATATCGACACCCACACGGCTGCTGCGGCTTACGATCGCGGCGGCAAATGATCCGCAATGAGATATCGAGAAATGATACAGATCATCCACCAGGAAAGGCTGCCGGGTATCCGCAATCCGGATCTCCTCCACCGGAAAATCCGGGAAAAGATAAACCAGCAGATAACGCCCCGCCAGATGCTGCCTGCGCTTGAACGGATGGGACACATCCCGCTTCAGGGGTACTTTCTCTAAAAAAAAGGATTCGGACTCTTCAATATGCCAAATCCCTAATTTTGTGTCGTCGTTGATATTATGTTGATAAAACAGCGGCATTTTCCGTACTTTTTCACCCGCAAACTTAACCAATTTCAACATGATCCTATCCGATACTCGCATCCTTGAAGAAATAGAAAAAGGAACTATTAAGTTAGAACCCTATGACCGCAGCTGTCTGGGCAGCAATTCCTATGACATCCATCTCGGGAAATGGCTGGCTACTTATCGCGAGCATATCCTCGATGCCAAAAAACACAACGAAATCGAATATTTCGAGATCCCCGAAGAAGGGTTCGTGTTGTATCCACACATCTTTTACCTCGGCGTCACCCAGGAGTACACGGAAACACACGCGCATGTCCCCTTCCTCGAAGGCAAGTCCTCCACCGGACGCTTGGGTATCGACATCCACGCCACAGCAGGCAAGGGGGATGTAGGCTTCTGCGGCCACTGGACCCTGGAGATTTCGGTCAAGCAACCCGTAAAGGTCTATAAAGGTATGCCCGTAGGACAACTTATCTATTTCCCGGTAGACGGTGAGATCATGATCAAATACAACCAGAAAAAGAACGCCAAATACAACGGCCAACCCGATAAGCCCATCGAAAGCATGATGTGGAAAAATTCGTTCTGAACCGGCCCCGCGAAGCGCACTGAATCAACTCCCGCGAACCTAAAACGGCTCACCCTGCGGCCGCAATACCGGCGTTCCGCTTATCCGCCCCTTTATCGATTCCCGGCCATTCTTATGCGCATACGCGATCAGCCACGCCGTCACCTCCGAATAGGTAACGATCCCATGCGGCTGGTGATTGGCCTGCAGATACCGCCCATATATTTTCCAGATCAGCGGCTCCAGCGGATTGGCATATTTCCGGTTAAAACGCTGTAACTCCCGCAGATCATCCCGAACCCCCGGCGCCAGCCGCCCCTTGAACGTCTTCGCCAGCACCGAATCCCGAAAATACAACTCCCTGACCGAATACAGGAACAGATCCAGGTAAACGGAATATTGAAAAGCCGCGTCCGGTGAGCTTCGGGCTGCCAGGAAACCAATAAAATTCGCCTCATTTTCCTTGGCATAGCCTAACTGGTGCCCCATCTCATGACAGGTCGTGAACGGCTGACCGAACAACGGGTCCCTCGTATTCACCTGCGCCTCACCGGTAAAAGGATTGTAGTAACCCCCAAATCCGATATAAAGCCCCGGATAGCTATACAGAGATGACTTGACAGAAGGACTGCGATAAGTAAACATCGGATCGCTGACAGCCAGACTATCATAAGCCCGAATAGCGCCGGCCCGCAACGACGCCGGATTTGCCAGATCGGCCCGGTGCAGTCTGGCCCGATTGTCCAGATCGTTCAGCTCCTCCACGACAACCTCCGTCAACTCGTTCAGCTCGGCCGTCGAATAGGGTTGCACCTGCAGCTGCAACTGATCGGCTATACCCAGTCGATTATAATTTAATCCCCATAGGCCGTTAAAAAGCACATACACCCACAGCAACACAAAAACGGTCCGCCGCAGCAGCTGCAACAACCATCCCCTTTCGGCCTGCCGGCGGACCAGCTGCCGGATCAGCCGGACCAGCCGGTACAATAACAGGATCACCGCCCCCCCATAAAGAATATCCCCTACGCTAAACGGCGCCCAGCCAAAAAGCAATCGCTGCCCCCGCGCAAGAAAGGGATACACCCCCCTTGAATAGTATTTCTCTACCGCCTCCGGATACCACGAAAGAACCTTGATCCCTATTGCCAGCAGGATCAGGCATACCCATGTTATTTTGTGCCGGAAAGACATACCAGCTAAAAATACTCCAAAATATTACTGCATCCATGTTAAATTGCAGGCTATATGAATGAGGAGACCCTGGAATTTAATAAGAATGAAGACGCCCTGCGCCTGACGGTTAGCGGATGGCGTACCCGGCTGGACAAAATCATAGCAGGTGGCGGAAAAGCAGCGGCCGATAAGCAGCACGAAAAGAACAAGCTCACCGCCCGCGAACGCATCCGCTACCTGATCGACGAGGGGTCTTCTTTTATCGAAATCGGCGCCTTCGCCGGCTTCGAAATGTATGAAGAACAGGGTGGCTGCCCCGCCGGCGGCACCGTGGCAGGCCTCGGCTATGTCAGCGGCCGCCAATGTATCATCCTCGCCAACGACCAGACCGTAAAAGCCGGCGCCTGGTTCCCCATTACCGGCAAAAAGAATCTCCGCCTCCAGGAGATCGCCATGGAAAATTACCTGCCCGTTATCTATCTTGTCGACAGCGCCGGCGTCTTTCTGCCCATGCAGGACGAGATCTTCCCCGATAAAGAACATTTCGGCCGGATCTTTCGCAACAACGCCCGCATGAGCGCGATGGGCATTACCCAGATCGCCGCCGTGATGGGACCCTGCGTAGCCGGAGGCGCCTACCTCCCCATTATGAGCGATGAGACCCTGATGGTGGAAGGTAATGGCTCCATCTTTCTTGCCGGCCCCTACCTGGTAAAAGCAGCCATCGGCGAACAGGTCGATACGGAAACCCTGGGGGGCGCCACGACACACACGGAAATTTCCGGCATCGCCGATTATAAATTCCCCACCGAACAGGAATGCCTCGACCAGGTAAAAAAGATCATGAGTAAGCTCGGACATCGCCCGGGCGCCTCCCCTGCCTCACCGGCCACCCCCACCGGCATCTTCGACCGCTCGGCGCCGATAGCCCCCCGCCACCCCGCCGAAGAACTCTACGGCCTCTTCCCCGCCGACGCGACCCGCCCATACGATATGACGGAGATCATCCATCGCATCGTAGACGATTCCAGCTTCGAACAATTCAAGGAAGACTATGGGAAGACCATCCTCTGCGGTTATGCCCGGATCGAAGGTTGGGCAGTAGGCATCGTGGCCAATCAACGCAAAATGGTCAAAAATAAAAAAGGGGAATTGCAGATCGGCGGAGTGATCTATAACGACAGCGCCGACAAGGCAGCCCGCTTTATCATGAACTGCAACCAAAAAAAGATCCCACTCGTCTTCCTCCAGGACGTCACCGGCTTTATGGTGGGCTCGCGAAGCGAACACGCCGGCATCATCAAGGACGGCGCAAAAATGGTCAACGCCGTCGCCAACTCCGTCGTCCCAAAGATCACCATCATCGTCGGCAACTCCTACGGCGCCGGCAACTATGCCATGTGCGGCAAAGCATACGACCCGCGCTTCATTTACGCCTGGCCCACCGCCCGCATCGCCGTCATGGGCGGCGAACAGGCCGCAAAAACATTGCTCCAGATCCAGGTCGGCGCCCTTAAAGCAAAAGGAAAGGTAATCGACCCCGCGGAAGAAAAGAAGCTGCTCGACGAAATCAAAGGCCGCTATGAACAACAAACTTCCCCCTTTTATGCCGCCGCACGCCTTTGGGTAGACGCGATCATTGACCCCGTCGACACCCGCCACGTCATCGCGGAAGGACTAAAGGCAGCCGCACATAACCCCAACCTTCCTGAATTCAAAACCGGCGTCATCCAGGTCTGATCCTCCCCCTCACGAAACCACCATAACCATAACCATGACCATCCCAACAAATGAAATCACCATGTATACCGACGGCGCCGCCCGCGGCAACCCCGGCCCCGGCGGCTACGGGACCATCCTCTTCTGGGGCGGCCACCGGAAAGAACTATCCGGCGGCTATCGGTATACCACCAACAACCGCATGGAACTGATGGCCGTCATCGCCGGTCTGGAAGCATTAAAAAAGGATGGCCTCAAAGTTACCATCTACTCCGATAGCCAATACGTCGTCAAAGCCGTCGAACAGGGCTGGCTGAAAAACTGGGTCACGACCAACTTCAAAGGAGGGAAAAAGAACAAAGACCTCTGGCTGCACTTCCATGAGCTGGCTAAAAGGAATACCATCCGTTTTGTCTGGGTAAGAGGCCATGCCGACAATCCCCATAACAACCGCTGCGATGAGCTCGCCACCGCCGCCGCAGATGGCGCCGGCCTGCAGATCGATGAATTTTTTGAAAAGGAAACGAAGGGGGGCTGACTATCCCCCCACTCGTCATCATGCCGGGACGCGCCACACTGCCATATGACACACCCGCCTATTGCGCCACACCACCGACGATATACCCGCCGCAAGCATACTGCCAGAGCTGTTTCCCGGTGGCCGCAAAGCAGGCCGCAATGCAGCTAAATTAACGCTCCCCGTATACGCCGACAATCCCGAATTCGGGGGATACGCTGTCGCCCTTCCCCGCAGTCGCCCCGACTAACACCATAACCATCCCGCGCCGCACCCATCTACTCCACCCCCGCCGGCACCGCCGCCCTATATATCACCGTGTCTTCCTGCGCCCGCAACTCAAACCTCGCCTGATAGAACGCAATAAAAGCATCCCCCTTCTTCCGGCTAAAAGGCGCCGCACCCTCTTCTATCACGCCAAGCCGCCCTTCCATCACCAAAAAAACCTCGGCAGAATGCGCTCTCACCGTCACCGCTTCGCCAGCCAACAAACTGATCCTGCTCAATTCAAAATCAGGGGCCGGTGTGGAGTATACCTTAATGTGACCGGCGCCTTTGTCGCCCATAATGATCCGGGGGTGCGTAGCCTCGAACCGGACATGCTTCAGCAATTCGGGTACATCGACATGCTTCGGCGTCAGTCCCCCCCGCAATACATTATCCGAATTGGCCATTATCTCCACATTCTGCCCTTCCAGGTACGCGTGAGGCATACCCGCATCCTGGAAAATGGCCTCGCCGGGATGAAGGTTCAGCAGGTTGAAAAAATAGATGGAGAAAATGCCCCGGTCCGTCCTTCCGGCCTCATTGTAGGTAATCGCCGCCCGGGCCGCCCAAAAATGCTCCTCGCTCCGGTGCAGTTCCCCCTTCCGATACAAAGGCAGGATACGGTCCAGCAAAGACTGCAGCCTTTCATTCACCGCCGGCTGCGACATCTCCATCACGGTCTTGTACAAGGCCTGATATCCCCCTTTTCCAAATACCGGCAGCAGGAAACCCAACTCCGGCACCTCCTGCAGTATCCGCTGCAGTTCTTCTTCGGGCTTGAAGCCATGCAATAGCCAGAATTCACTCAGCGCCGCCATCAGCTCGGGCTTATGATTGTCGTCTTTATAATTCCTGTCAGGCGCATTCAACGCCAACCCCCGCCTATTCTCCGCCGCAAACTCCAGTTCCGCATCCTTCTTGGAAGGATGCACCTGGATCGACAGCATATCCTTTACATCCAATATCTTCAGCAGATAAGGCAATCTCCCAAACCGACCCGCCGTATAAGCCCCCAGCAGATCCACCGGTCCCTCCCCGATATAACGGTTCAACGCCACATCCACCCCGCCCCCGAAAACCCCCGGCGTCCCTCCCACAGCTTCAGCCCCGGCCACTCCCATCGGCTCCAGCACCGCCGGCGCATTTTCATGCGCCCCCAGCCAATATTCCGCAAAAGGCCGTCCATCCGGATTGTCCACCGACAACAACCGCGGCAAAAAATCAGCACCCCCCCACGCATAATGCTGAACCTTCCCCCCCAACTTAAAAACTTTACAATCTTTTGTCATGTTTTTTACAGAACTTTTACTCGCGTAATTTAATAAAAAAAGAGGCACCATGACCCGGCATATCGATCTGGGGAAGAAAGGAGAAGACCTGGCGGCGGACTGGCTGGCCTGCAACGGATATGAGATCCTCCAACGCAACTGGCGCCACGGCCGCTATGAAGTGGATATCATCGCCGCCCGGAATAGCATTATTCATTTCGTAGAAGTCAAATGCCGGCAATCCAACGCTTATGGCCAGCCGGAAGAAAGCGTCAACCGGAAAAAGATCGGTCACCTCCTGCAAGGCGCATCCGGCTGGCTCCACAACCACCCCGGCCACACCCGGGTTCAATACGACGTACTCGCCATCACCGTCCGCAAAAATGCAGAACCGGAATATTTCATGATCGAAGATGTATACTTATAATTCCCCATTCGCCGCCTTCTCCATAATACCCTCGACCAACCGATAGGTAGCCGGACAGTACTCGATATTCTGCTTGTACATATGCATATAACCCGCATTCATCTTCTTATGATGATGCGGAAATCCAGCGCAATCACGCGGCCGAACCGCATAAATATTGCACATATTCGTCTTCAGATCGAGGAACTGACAAGGCTGCTTAACATTCATCCAGTCCCCGGTCCTGTCTTTATATAACCACTTCTCCCGAAACGCCCTCTCCGACATCCCCAAATGCGCCGATATCCGCCGGATATCCTTTCGCGTATACGTAGGCGACATCGTCTTGCAACAATTCGCACAGTCCAGACAATCTGTCCGCTGCCACGCCGCCCTGTCCGCATCCCCCACCACCTCTTCCAGACCCCGCGGCGCCTTCTTCTCCAAACGTGTTAAGAAACTTTTTATCCGCCGTTTATTACGAGTAACCTGCTGCCTGAACGATCTAAGATTAACTGTGATAGCCATACATGCAAATATGCCGCAATCGCCGGGAGTTACAAAGAATTTTTTTGGGGTATCTTAGCAGGATGTGGGAATCTTATAAGAAAGGATATAAGGCCTGGCTCCAACTGGAACGATCCTTGTCGGACAACTCCATCGAAGCCTACCTGCACGACGTCGATAAACTAACCCAATACCTCCAATACTCCGGCGACCTCAAAGCGCCCGACGCCATCACATCGGAAGACTTGCAGACATTCCTTCGCCGGATCGCAGAGCTGGGCTTAAACCCCGCTTCCCAGGCCCGCATCCTTTCCGGTATCCGGTCCTTCTATAAATATTGTTTCATCGAACAGATCATCCGGCAGGATCCAACTACCCTGCTGGAATCCCCCAAGCTGAAAAGAGCCCTCCCCGACATCCTCAGCTTCGATGAGATCGAAAACATCATCGGCCATATCGATCTCAGCAAGCCCGAAGGCGGCCGCAATAAGGCTATCCTCGAAACCATGTACAGCTGCGGTCTCCGCGTCAGCGAAGTCGTCAACCTCCGGATCTCCTGTCTCTACCTGGACGTAGGCTATATCCGCGTCATCGGCAAAGGCGATAAAGAACGACTGGTACCCATCGGCAGCTCCGCCATCAAATATATCCACATCTACCAGAAGGATATCCGCATCCACGTTCCGATCCGCCCGGGGCACGAAGATATTCTCTTCCTCAATCGCCGGGGCAGCCGCCTCAGCCGCGTCATGATCTTCCTGCTCCTCAAAGACCTGGTCCGGCAAGCCGGTATCACAAAAAATATCTCTCCGCATACCTTCCGTCACTCTTTCGCCACCCATCTCGTAGAAGGCGGCGCCGACCTTCGCGCCGTCCAGGAAATGCTCGGCCATGAAAGTATCACCACCACCGAGATCTATACCCACCTCGACCGCGAATTCCTGCGCGAGACCCTCCACCGGTATCACCCCGCCTACCGGCGTTGAACTGCCGGAAATTTTACTTATTTTGAGTCAATATTGCAGGACAATAATCAGTATTGACCTTTCTAACTACCATATCGCCCAATGGAAGAAATAGCCAGGACCCCACCACAGACCAGGAACTGGTCGCCGCCTATCGCAAATCGGGGGACCTGAAAATCCTGGCACAGCTCTATCAACCCTATCTCGACCTGCTATACGGGGTCTGCCTGAAATACCTCGCCGACAGCGAGACCGCCAAAGATGCCGTCATGGAGATCTTCGAAGAGCTGGCCGTCAAACTGCTCCGGCATGAAGTAAGCCATTTTAAAGGCTGGCTGTATACCCTTGCTAAGAACCACTGCCTGATGCAATTACGCTCCTCCGGCCGGATAAAACTCCATCCTTTCGACCCCGAAGTTGTGCAAACGGCGGAAGAAATGCATCTGAATGATAAGATGGAAAAAGAAGCCCGGCTGGACCGGTTGTCAGGCTGTATAGAGACCCTTTCCGCCGAACAAAAAGTAGCCGTCAGCCTGTTCTACCTGGAAAACAAATGCTATAAGGAGATTGAAACGATCACCGGCTTTGACTGGAATAAGGTGCGGAGCCTCGTCCAAAACGGAAGACGCAATCTCCGGATTTGCATGCAACGCCGGGAAACAACCGCAGCGCCCGCCTTAACACCGGTCGCCGCCCTGGCACCAGCGCCCGCCCTGGCACAAGCCATAATACCCGAGATCCGAAAGGCGGATCCGGAAGGAAAAGATCCCGCTTTAGCCCTTTAGCATGAGCACCAGGAATAACCATAGCAACCCTTACTCCGCTTCGGATATTGAAAAATATCTGAAGGGGGAACTCCCTGCCCGGGAAATGCACGACCTCGAACAGGCTGCCCTGGAAGACCCCTTCCTCGCCGACGCCCTGGAAGGACTGGCACTCCACCCCGGCCTCCCGCAGGATCTCAGCGACCTGCGCCACCGACTCACTGCCAAAGTAGCCGAAAAAACCCAACGAACCCCTATCCGGATAATCCACCGCCCCATTATTCTCGCCGCCGCCATCCTCCTGCTGCTGGGAATCGGCTTCACTTTCTATTATACCACCGCCGTCCATAAAGAATCACCCGCAGCCATCGCCGGCATCCAACGCCCAGCCCCGCCCGCAGCCCCCAGCACAGATTCGACAGTCATCGCACCCGCCGCCACCGCTGGGGCATCCGCATCCGCCATCACCGCCAAAGCCTCAAAGGCAAAAGCCTACGAATCTAAAACCCTCACTCCACTCGCCGCCGACCAGGAAGTAACCATCACCACTCCACCGACCACCTCCCAGGCAAAACCCCTGGCCGTGACCCTACAAGATAAACAGCTCAGCCTCCAGAAAGCAAAAGATTCCATTCAAAACAATTTTAAAATCAACCAACCCCAGGCCCTGGGCAGCGCCTTTATCTCTACCACCAACCATCCCCTCATCTATCACGGAATAGTCCTCGACGCGCAAAACCACCCCCTTGCCGGCGCCTCCCTTTCCCTGAACGGCTATAACTCTTTCAACACCGTAACGGATCAGCATGGCGAATTTAGATTCAGCCTCCGCCAGCAAGACTCCACCCGCTTGCTCACCATAGGAATGGTCGGCTATAACCAGGCTTCCATCGCGCTGAATACCCTAAACACAGATCGCCCGACAGGCAACTTCATACACCTGCAGCCACATCTTAACAACCTTGATGAAGTCGTCGTCGTCGGCTATGGCCCGGCACGAAAAGAAACCCGCGCCGGCATTCCTTCCGATAATGACGAAACCCTGGACACCCTATGGCAAAAAGCCACCCCCATCGTCGGCCGCGAAGCTTATCTGCTATACCTGGCAGCCGCAAAAAATAAGCTGGGATTAGACTCCACGATCACCGGAGTCGAGACCATCTCCTTCGAAGTCGACAGGAACGGGATCCTCTCCGCTTTTAAAATAGAACAATCCCTGTCACCCGCCCACGACGCCGGCGTTATCCGACTTATCAACGAAGGACCGGCCTGGAGCGTCCTCAAAGGCAGAAAAATCCGCGCCGCCGTCACCGTCATCTTCTAAAACCCTGTAATTTCGGCTCTCAAAACCATCTTACATGCAAAAAATGCTGTTATTGTTCACCCTTACCTGCTGGCTGGCCCGGCCATCCTCCGCCCAAGCGATCAAAACGCCTTCCCCATCCGCCCCCCAATTCGTCCGCCAGGACTTCGGCCTGTCCACGATCGAACTGTCCTATTCCCGCCCCGACGTAAAAGGCCGTAAGATCTTCGGCGACCTCGTGCCATTCGGAAAGATTTGGCGCACCGGCGCCAACCAAGCCACCACCCTCAATTTCGGCGATACCGTCAGCATCGGCGGCACTACCCTCCCCCCGGGAAAATATGGCCTGCTCAGCATCCCCGGCGAAAATGAATGGACCATCATCATCACCCATCAGACCGACGTGACAAACGCCGCGGCTTATAAACCGGAGCAAGACGTCGTTCGCATTCAAGCCACCGTTAACCATCTGCCCTTTTCCGTCGAATCCTTTATGATCATTTTCGCCGACCTTACCTCCAACTCCTGCAACCTGCAGCTGATCTGGGATAACACCGAAGTGGGCTTCCCCATCAGCATCAACACCGACGCCAGGGTCATGACACAGATCGACAATGTCCTTAATAAGGACAGCCGCCCATACTATACCGCCGCCTTCTACTACCTGGAGAATGGAAAAGACCTGAATAAAGCGCTCGAATGGTTCGACAAAGCCATCCAGCAGGACCCCACAGCGGGATCTTTTTTCATCGTCTACCAAAAAGCCCGCTGCCTGGCCAAACTGGGGAGAAAACAGGAGGCTATCGCCACCGCCAAAAAGTCGATCGAGCTGGCCCAACAAGCCAACAATGCCGATTACGTGGCGCTAAACCAAAAACTTATCGCGTCGCTGCAATAGGCGAAAAACCACCCATCATATTTACCACCATCTTACGGCTCAGCCAACGATGGAAAAATAACATAAACCTGTTCACTCCCCCGGAAACCACCTTTGGTTTCCTTCTTTTTTTCAGCGCACGGACAAGCTCTCCGGCAACCTGGCCGGGTGTCTGGATGATAAAATTTGGAAACATTTCATCCGGCCCGGATGCTCCGTGGAATGCCGTCCGGGTTACGCCGGGACAAAATCCCAGGACGTAGATCCCCCTTTTTTTGTTTTCCCACCACAAAGACTCGCTGAAACTGTTGAGATAGGCCTTGGTCGCGGCATAAACCGCCAATCCCGGGAAAGAGGTAGTGGCCAGCGTAGATGAAATATTCACCAGGCTATCCCCCTTCTTTGCATTCCGGATAAAATGATAAGCCAATATCGTCGGGCCATACATATTCAAATGCATCATATTCGCCTGCTCACTCCACGACATCTCTTCAAAACGCCCATACATACCTACCCCGGCATTGTTGATCAGCACATCATAATGATTTTGGGCAATGTGGTCGGCAATTCGGTGCACTTCTTCCTTTTTAGAAAGATCCGCTGCCAGAAATTCATGTTTTTCGCCGGGAAGATTTTCAATTACTTTTTCAAGCTTTTCTTTATTGCGGGCCACCAGCATCAGTTGATTGCCCCCGGCCGCCAGCAGTTTGGCTGTCTCCAATCCGATGCCTCCGCTGGCCCCGGTTATGAGTATTTTTTTCATGCCCCAAATCTATCGGTTTTCCCTTCTCTTAACTCTGGCATAAATGACAATCTATATCCGGTTTTGTGCCAAAATAGCGTAGTTTTGTCCCAGCGCAAGCATCATCAATGAAAGCAGCACCACATAAAAAGGTAAGCATCCTGGTACTGGAAGGATGTACACCCATGTCGCCAATCGCGGCCATGGAGGTATTGAATAAGGCGGGGGCCATTCATCAGCAGCTTGCAAAGACCTCAAAGCCGTTCTTTGAGACGGAGCTGGTCGGCGTAAAAAACAGGAAAGTGAAGTCATCCGACCAGCTAAACATCGATTGCCATATTACCCTGGATCAATTGATCCGAACGGATATTTTGCTCATCCCCGCAATGGAATTTGATTTCGACAAAAAGCTGCAACAGAACAAAATGGCCATTGCCCATTTGCAAAGGCTTTTCAAAAAAGGAACCGAACTGGGCAGCATGTGTACAGGAACATTTCTATTGGCGGCCACCGGGCTTTTGAAGCATAAATCGGCTACCACCCACTGGTACGCGGCGTCGGCCTTTAAGGCCATGTTTCCCGATGTAAAACTGGAAGACGATAAGATAATCGTAGATGAGAACGGCATCTATAGCAGCGGAGGAGCCGCCTCTTCACTAAGTCTTTGCCTTTATCTTACCGAAAAATATTGTGGCAGAGCTACAGCCAATATGGCTGCCCGGATGCTCCAAATGGACAACGATCTCCCTACGCAAACCCGTTTTAGCATATTCATCCCCCAGACTCAGCATAAGGATGAAGCCATTTCCAGGGCACAACAGGTCATCGAGCAGGACCAGGAAGAGAAATTTACGGTAGAAGGACTTGCGGGGATAGTACATCTGAGCAAACGCAGTTTCATCAGAAGATTCAAAGCAGCTACAGGCAATACACCTATCGAGTATATACAGCGGATGAGCGTGGAAAAGGCAAAGCGACAGTTGGAAAACGGAAGCAATAGCATAGAACAGATCATTTACTCCATCGGCTACAGGGATATCAAGTCTTTTCGGAATATATTCATCCGCTATACCGATCTCACGCCAAAAGAATACCGGGACAGGTACAGCCTTATGCCCTAGCGGGCAGTAGCTTCGCCGCCAGCGGCCGCCCCTTATCCATTGCCCCGTTCCAGCGCCGCCATCACCATCTCCTTATAGCTCCTTCCAATAGGGATCTGTTTGCCATCGATCTCGACATCCGTCGCCGTAAAAGCCGTTATCTTGTCCTTGGAAACAATAAAAGAACGATGGATCCGCAAAAAATGATCCTTTGACAACAACTCCTCCATCTCATTCAACGCATACTTGACGAGGATGCTTTTATCTTCCGTCGTGATCCGCACATATTCGCGAAGACTTTCTATAGAAAGTATCTCATCCGGATATATCTTCACCTTCTTCTTACCTACATTAAAATAAAGATACTTCCGCTCCATCATTGCCGGACTCATAACCGGAATCATGCCCTGCCCGACAGCCGAAGCCGCGGGCGCCGGCCCCCCGGCCCGGACCGGCCGATTCATCTTATTCACCGCTTTCAGAAACCGGTTAAATCGTATCGGCTTTAATAAATAGTCGATCACGCCCACTTCAAAAGCCTGAAGCGCATAGTCCTTATAAGCAGAAGTGACAATAACGCTCGGCGGTACTTTTAACGATTCCAGAAAGTCCATCCCCTTCAGCTTTGGCAAATGGATATCCAAAAAGATCAGATCGATCTTCTCCGTTTGTAAGATCTCCATCGCAAAAATAGCATCCGAGCAGACCCCCTTCAGCTCCAGAAAAGGGACCTGGCCGATATAATCCACCAGGATCTCGGCCGCCAGCGGCTCATCCTCCACGATAAGGCAATTATATTTCAACATGACTTAGAAGATTTATCGAAAGATTTACCCGGTAACTGTTCTCTTCCTCCCTGATGTCCAGGTCATACTCCGTATACGTCAGCTCCAGCCGCCGGCGCACATTCGCCAACCCGATATTCTTTTTTGACATCTCCCGGTTGGTCCCGTCCTTTGAATTTTCGACCATATAGATCAGCTGTCCGTTCACCACCCCGATCTCGATATACACATATGACTCAAACCGGCTCTCACTGATGCCATGCTTAAAAGCATTCTCGATAAACGGTAGCAACAGCAGCGGAACGATCTGGTAACCTTCCACATCCAGCTTTTTTTCAAAACGGACGGTGAGCCTTTCATCATACCGCATCATCTCCAACCGCAAATAATCCTCCAGGACCTTGATCTCATCCATCAAAGGAATAAACCGATCGCCGGATTCGTATAAAATAAACCGCAGCAGCTCCGATAATTTCATCACCACCTCCGGCGTCTCATCCGACTTTTTCCTCGCCAGGGCATAAACATTGTTTAATGTATTCAGCAGAAAATGCGGGCTTGTCTGGTGACGGAGAAATTTCAATTCCGCCTCCAGCTTGCCCCGGACAAGATTTTTTTCATTCTCCTTGATAGTGAGCTGGAGCCGGGTGAACTTGAGGGCGACCGCCATACACGAAGCAAAACCAATGTCCGTGAAGCCCGTAGAAACGCCCGCGAGGGACAGCAAGGAACCCTTCTTCGGCAGACCGTACACCAGGGGATCTATGATATAATAGGCTTGCAGGCGATAGACAAAGAGAGAGACGCCCAATACGGGAATGATCCCGGCAACGATACGGTTAATAGGGTATTTCCCGGAGACAAGCTGAGGTACCGAAATGATCAAAAGAAAGTAGGTGAAAATGAATTTCGGGATGAGGCAGATAAGCGCATCTTCCAAAACCATCGTGAATATGTGGCCGTCGCTGACCCCGGGAAACAACGATTTAACCCAGGAGAAACCCCAAAATGTGTCCTGAAAACAATATACTATCCAAAAGGCCACATGCCAAAATACCCGTTTCATCATCATCAAAAATCGGGAAAAAAGGAGTGCCCGCCGCCTGGCTATGAAAAACGTCTGTATTAAAAAAACCGCTCCTGATCCTGCGAAACCCGACGGTCGTGACAAAAAAATAACAATCTATTAATAGTCAACGCATTAGATAAAAAACTCTCCGTGCAGCCCTTTCTCCCTCCCCGGGGTCATTGTACCGGGCCGTCTTCCTGTCAACATCATCACACTGTCACCAAACACTTCTGTCCAACGGGCTCAGCTGTCCACCAAACTGTCCAACGGGGCCCAGCCGTTCAACGGCTGTGCCCCGCATCTTATCCATCAACCCAATCCGGTTCCGCTCAGATCATTCCGTTCTCAGGTTCTTCACCGGATTCACCGCCGCCGCCCGATACGCCTGGAAGCTCACGGTCCCCAACGCAATCATCAACGCCGCCATCCCGCCCGCCACAAAGACCCACGCGCTGATCGGAATCCGGAAGGCATACTGCTCTACCCATTGATGAACAAAATACCAGGCAGTCGGAGCCGCAATCAAAAAGGCGATCCCGATCAGGATCACGAATTCACGGGAGAACAAATAAACGATATTCCCCGCTGTCGCCCCCAGCACCTTCCTTATCCCCACCTCTTTCAACCGCTGCGCCGCCATAAAGGATGCCAGTCCATACAACCCAAGGCAACTGAGGAAGATGGCTATCGATGCAAATATTTTATAGAACAGCGACAGCTTCGCCTCTTCCTTGTAGAAGCCGGCGATCTTCTCATCCAGGAACTGGTACTCGAATACAAAATCCGGGTATACTACCGCCCACACCTGGCGGATCGCGGCTATCGTAGCCGGGAGATTTTCACCGCTCATCTTTATCCCCGCCGCATCATATGCTCTGGGGCCACTGAACATCACCACCCCCGCCAGCGAATCCTTTAGCGAGGACTGATTAAAATCCTTCACCACTCCTACCACCGGGCCGGTTTTATTGCCATCTCCTAAAATAATCTCTTTATTCAGCACATCCTCAGGACGCCCAAATCCCAGTTGCCGAACAAATGTTTCATTCACCAGGAACTCCAGGATCGAATCTGTCCTTGAAATATTTCGGCCCGCTACCAACGGCACGGAATAGGTCGCCACATAATCGGCGTCTACCCACTTCTCGATAGCATTGAAAGGAGCCGATTTAGGGGAATGATCGAATTTAAAATCCGTCCACCAGTTGTCATCATTCGCCGGAGTAGAGTTGTTATAGCTCACCATCCGGACATCTTTGATGGCCATTAGCCTGTCCCGCAGATAACCCCGTTTACTGCGGCTGACACTGTCCCTCGGAAAAGGCACGGTCACGATCGCCGATTTATCGAAACCCATAGAGGTATGCGTGAAATAATCCAACTGCCGGACGACCAGGAAAGTCCCGATGATCAACGCCTGCGCAATCACAAACTGCAATACCACCAACCCCCGCCGCAAGGTGAGACCCCGGGCGCTCCGCGAAACCAATTTTGTCTTCAGCGCCGTGATAGGACTAAAGCTGGATAGCACCAGCGCCGGATAGAAACCCGCCAGCAAGGTCACCACCACCACGGTCCCACCCAGGAATAGCAATACCCCGGACTCCCGGAATAAAGTCAACGACATCGGGATCTCCAGCACCCTGCTGATCGGTACCACCAGGATACCCGTCAGCAATACCGCCAGCACGACCCCGCCAAGCACCAGCAACAATGCTTCCAGCAGGAACTGCACCCGAATCTGCCGTCGTCCGCCTCCCAGCACCTTCCGCACCCCTACCTCCTTGGCCCGGTTCACCGCCTGCGCCGTAGAGATGTTGATGAAATTGACACAGGCAATC
>Ga0302326_10006808_pt1 | contig 25565 bp, 21 predicted proteins | sample Palsa_T0_3_FD_202264 | JGI IMG/M metagenome (GOLD analysis project Ga0302326, IMG submission 202264) | Peat permafrost microbial communities from Stordalen Mire near Abisko, Sweden - Palsa_T0_3 | ecosystem: Environmental > Terrestrial > Soil > Palsa > Peat permafrost | place: Sweden: Abisko... | reverse complement strand
GCGTCGTTCTACGACGATTGGGGCAAGAGCACGCTGCGGCCGGGTTCCGAACGGCAAGGCAATCTCACGATCCGGCGTTTTCGTACCGACAAACGCGACGGGAGAGCGTTCGAGCGCGTCAACGCGATCCTGCTCAGCCTCGACGTCGCGCAGCTGCGCCGGTCGGTGTCGCCGATCGGCGACCGCGACGCCGAAGCGTTCTGCCGCAACAGCATCAACAGCATGTCGCTCTACGCCTATCTTGCGGCCGAAGGGGCGGGGTACGACCATTTCGTCTTCCTGCCGTACATGTTCGGAACGACGTTATTCGGATTGCCGCTCGTCGCCGAACGCGCCTACCTTCAGCCTTGTCTGCACCGCGAGCCCTATGCGTATCTGACGCAGGTTGCGAAGACCGTGCACGCGGCCAAAGGCCTCTTGTTCAATAGCGAAGGCGAGTTCGAGCTCGCGGTTTCGCTCTTCGGTCCCGGTATCATCAGAAAGTCGCGCGTCGTCGGCGAAGGCGTCGAGGTGGACCGCGACCGGGCGCGCTTCCCCGAGCGCGTCGGCGAGTTCGTGCCCGCGCGCGAGCGCTATCTGCTCTACCTCGGGCGCCAGGATCCAGCGAAGAACGTCGCGACCCTCGTCGCCGCGTACAAAGGCTTTCGGCGCAGTGCGCCGGCGTCGCGTCTCAAGCTCGTCCTCGCCGGCGAGCGCCACGTTTCGTACGGCGAATCGTCGGCCGGCATCGTCGACGTCGGGCCCGTCTCGGAACGTGAGAAAAGCGCGCTGCTCGCGCACTGCCGCGCACTCGCGCAACCGAGCACGAGCGAAAGCTTCTCGCGCGTCATGTACGAGGCGTGGGCGTTCGCTCGACCGGTTGTCGTGCACGCGGATTGTCCGCCGACTGCAACGGCGGTTGCGCGCAGCAGCGGCGGGTTGCTTGCCGATTCGATGTCCGCCTGGGAGAACGCACTGCATCGCATCGACGACAGCTCCGAGGAAGCCCTCGACGCCCTTGGGCGGCGCGGCGCGATCTTCGCCGGCGAGCATAGTGCATGGAGCGCAGTCGTCGAGCGCTACGAGGGCGCGTTCGCGTCCGAACGGGTCCCGGTGCGCGATCCCTGGGACGAGCTTCCCGACCTTCCGCTCACCGCGGCGCTTGCGGACGGCAAGACGAACTTGCTCTACGCCGGCCCCGTCGTTTCGATCGACCACCTCTATGCGCTGCTCGTTTTCTTCTTGCACTACCTCACGCTGGAACGCGAGGCGCGCTTGGCGATTGCCGCGACCGCGCCGATCGACGCTCGCGTTTACGACGCCGTGCAGACCGAAGTGCGCCGGCTCGATCTCGTCGACCGGCTGCTCGTCGCCCGCGATCTCGCTCCCGCGCAACTCCAAGCGCTGTACCTGTCGGCGGACGCGTTCGTCTCACTCGATCGCTCCGAGACGAGCGCCGCGGAACTCCAGTACGCGATGTGGTTCGACGTACCGATTCTCGCCACCAACACGCCGGCGCACCGCGCCGTCGCGGACCAAGGCGGCATCCTCGTCGACGACACGAGCGACCTGCTCGCGATCGCCGTGCTCGCGCAAGTATTGGTCACGGATTCCGTGTTGCGCCAAAAAATCATCGCCGGAGCGCGCCGCGCACGTCTAGTGGCGCACGAAGCGCATCACGTCGCCGGCATTGACGTCGCCGCCCGTTGAAAGCTGCGCGCTCAAGCGCAGCGTGTGTCGACCGCGCGGTAAACCGGCGTCGTTCCAAACGGCGCTAAAGCCGCTTTGCGCGTAGGCCGGGACGCCGTACGTCGCCGCGACGTCGGGACGTGAAAGACCGTATCGCGCGGTCGCCACGGGATGCCCGTCGACGGCTACGCGCACGCCCGCCGCCGCGCGACAGCGTCCGGCATCGACGAGCCATCCGGTCATGCGGTGGTCGCCCGGGTTCGCGAGCGGCGGCTCGAGCGTGTCGACCGCATACGCGACCGCCGCTACCCGCGCGGGGGTTGATTGCACGTCGAGATCGACGAAGTCGCCCGAGCGGTAGTACCCGCGCCCGTCACTCGCGACGAACCGAAACGCGATCGTATGCCGGCCGGGCTCGAGCGCACAGCCCGGAATCATCACCGCGAAGCCCGACGCAGCAAAGGCCGCAGCACCAAGCGCCGCGGCGACGTCGCTGCGCCGGATGCCGGTAACGGCGGTATACGACGGACCCCCATCGACGACGGCCACGACCGCGCTTGCGGGCGCGCGCGTCACGGGATCGACCGCCCATCCGGAAAACGCGATCGCCTCACCGCGAGAGAGAGCGAGTCTCGGCTGCGGATGCCAGTGCAGCACGACCGTCTTGCGGCCGATCGTCGCCGCATCGATCGAGTAGCGCCCGAGACCATCGAGTGCCGCGAGCGGCGAAGCAGCCGTAGCGGGCGGCGCACTTCTCGGAATCGGAAGCCTCGTCAAGATCCCGATCATCACGAGGGCCGCGACTGCGCTTGCGACGATCTCGACCCAGAACCTGCGCACGATGCCCACGACCGAGGCGGGTTCTCACCCGGCGCCCTTCGCTCCGCTGACGCGGGCATTGCCCTTGCCCGGCCCGCGGCGCGAGCTCGTTGTTTCGGTCAGCACGACCCGATCGATCGCCCGATAGTATCCGGAACCGTCGGCACTGAGGATTATCACGTCGATCCGGTGCGGTCCGGCTGCAAGCGACCCTGCCCGTACCGGCGCAATGAACCCGGTGGCAGCCATCGACTGATCGCCGAAGTACGACGCGACGTCGGGCCGCTGGTTCCCGTAGAGAGCAGGGATCAACGTTTTGCCGTCGACTTCGAGGAAGACCGCGCGAGCCGGTTCCAGGACGACGGGATCGTATGCCCAGCCACCAAACAGAAGCGTTTGACCTCGCGGCGCGGACACGTTCGAATGAGCCTGTCCGGCGGTTTTCACGACGACGCGTGAGGGAGACGACACGATCCCGTCGAGCGAATATGCCGGTACGCCGCGCAGCGGCTCGAGCGCCGCGAGCTGGCTCACAGACGCGGGCAGCGGAGGCTGCGCCATCAGCGGCGCTACGCTTCGCGGAACGGTTACGCGCCCCGTGAGGGCGACCGCCGCAATCATAATGATCGCTGCGACGCCGACGATACCGAGCGGTAGGTAGCGCGCGCTAAGCCGCCCGTCGCCACCGGTCACCTACTTGGCCCGCGACGAACTGCGAACGGGCACAAGCTCTTCAAATTGCGGATCTCCCGCCGCCGCGAGGGCCGGAAGACTCCAGCGCAAGTAGGCGGGGCAGGGACAAAGCAGACTCAATTGCTCGTCGGTCGGATCAGGAAAATCGTGAACGGCGAGCATTCCCCGTTGGATCGGGCTCGTAAATTCGGCGATATACCGGAAGCCGGTGAACTGCGCACGGACGAACAGATAAGCGAAGCCGCAGACCAAGACCGCGGCCGCCGGCACAACGAGCCGAACCGCGAACCGGCCGGCTTTCCAGGCGTCGGCGAGGAGGAGTACGAGCAGCGCGATCACACCGAACCAGAGATCCGTCGCCATCGTCGCGTAGCGGCTCGACGTCGCCTGAACGATCCCTAATCCTGCGCGGCCGTATGCGGCCAAAAGCGCATCACAGACGACGAACGCACACAAGGCAAGCCACGGCACGTAGGCTTCGGCGCTCCTGCCGCGTGCGCGAAGCGCCCCGAAGCGAATCGCCGCGATTGCGATGACGGCGAGCGAAAACATTCCGAGAAATTCCGCCGGCTGCGTCCCATTTCGCGTTCCGAGCGGGCCGCCGAGAAACGCCAACACGTATTGCGGAAACATGGTCGCAAGCTCGCCCGCGCGGCCCGGGAAGCCCGGGTGGGCATTGAAGCCGCGCAAAAATATCGCGAGCATGACGATCGACCCCGCAACCCATAGGCTCGCCCGCCGCCAGCCGGAGGGGTCGCGCAGCAAGAGCGCGAGCACGCCTACCGGCAAAAGACTGAGCCCGGCCGAAAGGCTGAACAGCGAGACGGCCGAAGCGCCAAGGGCCACGACGACGTTCGATGCGCTCGGCGCGCGCAGCGTTAACACGTACAACGCGAAGAGCGCAGACAGATTGGCCACGAACCATTCGCTCCCCATCCCCCACAACAGCGTCTCCACTTGGACGAGCGAAAACGTTAGGAGCGAAGCGCCGAGAAAGACGTAGGGTACGGTACGCGCCGGCAATGTGGAAACGATCATGCGCCAGAGTATGGCGAGGTCGAGGGTCACGAGACCGACGTCAAAGAGCGTCTCGCGCAGTTCGCTCCAGCCGCCCAGACGCGAGAGCCCGAGTATCAACAGCGCCGGAAAGAATATCCGGTGCTCGTTGCGCTGTGCGAACGCATCGGCCCACAGGATGTGCCCGCGGTCGGCGCCCAGAATGAGCCGCGTGAAGGTCCATTCGTCGATATACGGTACGTCGACGGTGTACCGATAGACGAGTGCGAACGCGAGCGCGGGCACGACGCCCGCTGCGACGACAATCGTTACGAGCCCGAGGATCGAGGTCCTACGTGAAGCCTGCACGCCAGGCGGCGTTCTCACCCGGCGTTCTTCGCTCCGCTGACATGGGGGTTACCGCGCTCGTAGAAGCGCAGCAGCCGGTCGACTTCCTTCGTCAGACCGATTCGCCGGCTCGTTACGATTTCGGCGCGCGGTGCGAGCGGCGCGGCGAGCCACAGCGGACCCGCGGCGCAAAGATCGAGTCCATCCTCGGCGCGCGTAATGGCAAGAGCGCTCGCCAAACGCCCCGGACCGCGCAACAGATCGCGATCGCGCGCGCCCGGGCGCCGAACCCGCATCCCCTCCAGGCCGCGTAGCGGTTCGGCGGCGCGGATGAGGACGCCCGCGCCGACGCCGGCCGCCTCGGCGCTGACGTTGAAGCAATAGTAATTTCCGTAGATGTAGTATACGTAGGCGTGACCGCGGCGGCCGAACAGGGTCCGATTGCGCGCCGTCTTGCCCCGAAACGAATGCGCAGCCGCGTCCATCGGCAGATAGGCCTCGGTTTCAACGATCCGCGCGACGGCGCGTCCCTCGGGCAAATCGCGCACGATCGTCGCCCCGATGAGGAAGCGCGCCAACGCCTCCGTGTCGATGGGTAGCTCGGCCCGGCGCAGACGCCGCAGCCGGCTAGGCAGCGACGTGGAGGGAGACTTCGGCCCTGGCGCGGCCCGCGAGATCACGCGCGGCTGGTTCGCCGGCGACCACGACCGTCGCCTCGCTGAAACGGTTGAGCGCGCAACGCAGCGACACGTAGGGCAGCGCGAGCGGACCCGGCACCGGTAAGCGCTCGTCGAGCTCGCGAACGAGCCGCTCGTCTTCGATGGCGAAAACGGCGTGCCGGACCCCGCGGCCGCGCACCTCTTCGGCGACGGCCCGCAGCGCGGCGTAGCTGACGTCTCGGCCGCGCAGCGCCTCGGCCGGACTGCACCGGAAGGGGACCCGGACGACCGCCCCGCCGCTACCCTCGGCGCCGAGCAAGGCGTACGCGATCCCGTCGCCGCGCTCGTCGACCGCGAAGCCGATCGTGGCCCGCACCACCACTCGCCCGCCGCCAGCCATTGCGTTCATGATGCCCAATTCTAGCTCGAACGTATGTTCGATGTCAAATGGTGACTTCCAGGAGACGCACACCGGGCGCCCAAGTGCGAGCGCTGACGATGAGCACATCCGGCCTCCCCGTTTCGGCCGCCCGCGTCGCCGCACGATACCTCCCGCACCAGTCCCCGGAGCAACTCGACGCGCTGCTGCGCTGCTTCGATCTTGCCGTTTTGCGCCGCCGGCTGGCGGTCGCCGGCCTCTGTCCCGAGTCGGCAGGCGATGACGCGCTCCTCGAAGCGTACTTCACGCGCGACGACTGCGCCCGCATTTCGCCAAACGAGCTCTTCAATGAGACGTGGTACCGTTCGCATTACCCGGACGTTGCGGCTGCGGCCGCAGCCGGCGGAACGAGCGGTTTCGTTCACTTCATCGCGCACGGCTGGCGAGAATCGCGCTGGCCGACGCAGACGCTCTACGTTGCCGGCACGGGAGGCGATCCGCACAAGACGTTGACCGCACTCGACGAGACGGAATACGTGGCGTTGAATCCGGCCGCTCGTGCGTTCCTCGAGGCCTTCCCCGTGCTGACCGCGACCGAACACTACAACCTGTACGGGCGCTTCCTCCATCTCACCGCAAGCACCGCCGCGCGCACGCCCGTGGTCGACGCGCGCAGCGCGCTCGTGGCCATGCTGGAAAGCGAATTCGATCCGGCATTCTACGCCGACGCCTATCTGAAAGGCGCGTCACCCGAGGATCTCGCCGACCCGTTTCGCCATTACCTGACGGTCGGAATCGAGCGCGAGCATTCACCCAATCGCTGGTTCGAGGAGGACTGGTACCGCGCGTTCTATCCGGACGTCCGCTCGGCGATTCCGCGCGACGTGCTCTGCGGTTTCCACCACTATCTGGCCCGCGGCCGCCGCGAGGGGCGTCTGCCGCGTTTCGATTTGACGGCGGCGCTCGAGGCGAAACTTCCCGGCGTCACCGCTCCCGTGCTGATCGGGCGAACGCAAGACCTTCGTTACCGTATCTACGGTGCGCGCAGTCTGCGCGCGTTCCGGCGCCGCGGGGCGCCCGAGCGCGGCACCGTGTGGTTCCTGCTCCCGACGCTCAATCCCGACATCTCATTCGGCGGCTACCAAGCCGCTTTCGAGTTGATCCGAGCGCTGCGGGCAGCCGGCCGCGAGGTCGCGATCTATTGCACCGAAGATGCCGGTGCCGACAAAGGCTACTTTCTTTGGCGCGAACATTCGGAAAAAATTCGTGCGGCGTTCGAAAACATTTCGCTCCTCGGACGCGACGAGGATCATCGGATCGGGATCGGACCGAACGATCGCGTGGTCGTGTATTCGGTTTGGGACCTCTTTCGTGCTGCGCCGCTCGCCGAGTGGACCGACTTGGGGCGCCCGTTTCTGCTCGCGCAGGAGTACGAGCCCGTCTTCTTCGACAACTCGTCGAGCAAGGCGCTCTGCCACGAGGCCTACAGCGTGCCGCACTATCCGATCATCAACAGTCGCCAGTTGCGTGATTATTTCCGCGCCCACCGGGTCGGCGTCTTCGCCGCCGACGACTGCGAAGAGATCGAGCACTACGCCCTCTTCGAGCATCGCATCAATCAGTTGCCGCGGCAAACGGTCGCTTCGATGAGCGCCCGGACCCGCAAGATGTTCGCGCTCTACGCGCGCCCCGAGCTACACGCGTCGCGCAACTTGTTCGAAATAACCCTGCTCGCACTGCAAAACCTCTGCGCGCGCGACGTCTTCGGCGACGAATGGTCCTTTGTCGGGATCGGCGCGCTCTCCGACGTGCCGCCGATCGACCTCGGCGGCGGGCACCGCCTCGCGTTGCGCCAGCGCACGACCGAGCAAGAGTATCGCGAGATGCTCCAATCGCTCGACATCGGCGTCAGCATGATGTACGCGCCGCACCCGGGCGTCGTGGCGCTCGAGTTCGCGACGACCGGCGCCCTGGTTGTCACCAACGTGTACGAGAACCGGAGCGCGGACGAACTGGAGCGCCTTTGCGCCAACATCATTCCCTGCGAGCCGTCACTGCGCGACCTCGAGCGCGCGATCGCCCAGGCCGTCGCGGCCTCGGTCGACCACGCAGCACGCGAGCGCAACGCCTACCGGCCGGTGCTGCGCTCGTGGGACGAAATCTTTTCCCGCGACTTTGTCGAACGTGTTTTCCGCCTGGATGCGTAACGTGCTGAGCGCCCTCTACGAGCACGCTGCCGCCGCGCCGATGCGGCCGGCCCTGCTGTTCGTCAAGCAGAACGAGTACCAGCAGTTTACCTACGAGGATCTGCTGCGCGAGAGCGAGCGCTGGGCGTCGACCTTCGCGAATCAGGGCGTTGAAGCGGGCCAGATCGTTGCGATCGTGCTCGGCCACCGCTACGAACTCTATCCGGCGTTTCTCGGCGCCATGCGGGCCGGAGCGATACCGACGTTCCTGCCGTATCCGACTTCGAAGCAGGATCCGGACTTGTATTGGCGCGGCCAGGCCGAACTTTTCGCGCGCGTACGGCCGGCCTGCGTGATCGCGCACGCGGCGATCTTGCCGCGCATCCGGGAGCTGACCGCGGGCTTTGCGTGCGCGCTCGTCGACGTCGACGAACTCGGCTCGCCGGCGGCCTCCGCCGTTCTACCGCCGCTCGAAGCGGTCGAAACCCGCGACCGGGTCGCGCTCCTGCAACACAGTTCGGGTACGACCGGAGCGAAGAAGGGCGTCGCGTTGACGTTCGGGACGATTGCGGACCAAAACGCCGCGCATGCGGCGGCACTTGAAGCATCGCCCCGAGACCTTACCGTTTCGTGGCTCCCGCTGTATCACGACATGGGGCTGATCGCAGCATTTCTCTTTCCGATCTCGCTCGGCAGCTGCGTCGTTTCGCTTGACGCTTTCGAGTGGCTGCTGCGGCCGGCATCCCTGTTCGAAGCGATCGAGCACTACCGGGCGACCCACACCTGGCTCCCGAACTTTGCGTTCAATCATCTCGTGCGCACGCACGACCCGTCCCGCACGTACGACCTGTCCTCGATGCGCGCGTTCGTCAACTGCTCGGAGCCGTGCAAACCCGCAACGTTCGAAGCGTTCGGGACGGCGTTCGCAGCCTCGGGCGTGACCGGCGCGATGCTGCGCACCTGCTACGCGATGGCCGAGACGGTCTTCGCCGTCACGTTGAGCCCGCCGCGAAGCGAGCCCCGGACGCTCGCGGTCGACCCCGAGGCCCTGCGCACGCGTGACGAAGCCGTCACGCCGCTGGGTGAGGGCCTAACGTTCGTTTCGTGCGGCACGCCGCTCGACGGCGTCGAGCTGCGGATCGTGGCCCACTCGGGAGCCAACGTCGGCGAGATCCAGCTTCGCGGACGTTTCGTCTTCTCCGAGTACTACGCCAATCCAGAGGCGACGGCCCAGAGCTTCGACGGCGGCTGGTACAAGACGGGCGACATCGGCTTCCTCTACGAAGGCGAGCTCTACGTCTGCGGGCGGCGCAAGGAAATGCTGATCGTTCACGGCCAAAATTTCTATGCAAGCGACGTCGAAGCCGTCGCAAGCGAGGTCGCGGGCGTCAAACCCGGGAGGGTCGCCGTGTTCGCGGTATTCGACGAGAGCGTGGGAAGTGAGGAGGCCGTCGTCCTCGCAGAAACCGCGTTCGATGACGAAACGAGCCGGCTCGATCTCATCCGCCGCATCCGCGCCGACGTCTACAGCCGGCTCGGCCTGCAAGTCCGGACCGTCGAACTCCGCGCCCCGGGCGAACTCGTGAAAACGACGAGCGGCAAGATGAGCCGCGACGAGAACCTCCGGCGCTACGCAGCCGGTCCCGTGCCGTGACCGACCCCGCGTTCGAGACGGCCGTGATTGCGATCGTCGCCGACACGTTCTCGATCGACCCGGCCACGGTCGGACGGCATACGACCGCCGACGACGTGGAAGGCTGGGATTCGCTCGGACACTCCGTGCTGCTCGCGCGACTCGGGCAGAAGCTGCGCATCGAGATCGGCGAACAGATCGCGATCGAGCCGAAAAACGTCGGCGAACTCGTCGACCGGTTAGCGCACGAGCGCGCACGCGTCAGCGATGATTGAGCGTGAGGGAAAGGTCCGCGGGGTCCTCGAGGGGCGCGGCGGCCGGCTCTTCCTCGGCGATCAAGACGGGTTCGCCCTCGACTGGTTCTTGAGCGCAAAACCCTTCAACCGCTCGCTGCTCGAAGTCTGGAAACGCACCCTGCGACGCCGCGCGCGCGAACTCAAACGGCGTGGAATACCCTATATCTTCTACCTCGCGCCCGACGCACATTACGTCTACCCCGAGGACCTGCCCGCGGGGCACGAAGCCGCCGCCGGCCAGACCCCTCCGGGGACGACGTTTCTTGGGTTCATGAGCGAGCTGAAGGACATCGCCTTCGTCGACCCGCGGCCCGATTTGCTTGCGGCCAAAGGGGCGCTCGAGATCTACCGCAAGACCGACTCGCACTGGACGCAGTACGGCAGCTTCATCGCCTACAAGACCTTGTGCCGGGCGCTCCAAGGGGTCGTCCCCGTCTCCGAGTTGCAGGCCCGCGACGTCGCTTTCGAATACCGGCGGTTTTTCGGCGACCTCGGCGTCTTGGTCGAGCCCGAACGCAGCGAGGAGACCGTGCGCGCGCGGACCGCTCGCAACCCCTACGTGCGCATCTATGAGAACGACGGCTTCGACCGCACCGGATGTTTTGAAACCCTCGCTGCCGACGCCATCGCAACGCGCGTGCTGCTCTTTCGCGACTCGTTCATGACCGATCAGTTCGATTACATCGGGCGCAGCTTCCGGCACGTGCTCTGCGCGGGTACGACCACGAGCCTGTTCCTCGACGAGATCGACGCGTGGAAGCCGCGCGCCGTCATCTCGCACGTCGGCGAGCGCCGCCTCTACTCCTACGAACTCGATCACCGGCAAGATACGTTCGACGACGTCTTTCGGACGGATTTCGGTTCGCCGCGCGGCCGCTTGGCCCAGAAAGCGATGCTGCTCTTGGGCGCGCGGCGGCCGGCCGATGCGCTCGCGCACATCACGGAATTCGAGGCGGATCCCGCGCTGCGCCCCGACCACGCCTACGTAGCCGCGCAAGTGCTGCGCGCAAATAGCCTCGACGAGCGCGCGTGGGCAGCCGTCAACGTCGCGCTGCGGTCCTATCCGACGCGCCCGTCGTATCTCTCACTCGCCGCGAAGATTCAGCTGGCGCTCGGCGGCCTGCGCGAAGCGCTCGATTTGGTCGGCCGTGCGCTCGAGACCGCGTCGTACAACGGCCACTACCACGAAACGTTCTGCTACCTCCTCTTGGCCAAGGGTGAAGCCGCTGCGGCCCGGCGCTATCTCGATGCGGCGCTCGTCGAGATCGACGACTACGGCGTTCTGTGGTACCTTCAAAGCCTGGCTTGTGAAGCGCTCGGCGATCGCTCGGGAGCGATCGATGCAATCGTGGAGGCCTTGCGCCTCGACTCGAACGAAGCGACGTTCCAGACGCAAGCGATCAAACTTTGGGGGACATGACCTACGACGCCGCGACCGACGCCGTCAGCGGACGGTTCGAGTCGGCCGCCGCGTATCCGCAACCGACCGTGACGATCGATTGCGACGGGGTGCCCTGGGCAACCGTCGCGGCCGTACCGATTGCCGAGCAGCCGGGCGCGTTCGCGTTTTCCTGCGCGCTCGGTCCAGTTGCGCAGCCGACGCGGTCCTCGGTCGTCGCGCGCGAATGGAACGGCAAGCCGGTGGCAGCCGAGAGCGTCATGCGCGAACCGCTGCGCAACGCTCTCGGCCTACTCGCAAGCGACGTTCTTGCGACCGACCACCATCCATTTTCAGCACTGCCGTGGATCACGCTGAGCGGCGCGCGCCTGACGGTCACCGGCATGCATCTTCCGCCGGAAGGCGACCCGGGGAAACTTTCGATCGCATTTGGCCCCGGCGTCGCATACGATCTCGCCTACGGTTTGGCTTCTCCTGATTTTCGCGAGCAGTACTGGTATTGGCCGAACGCCGATCAGTCGGGCCTCATCCTCACGATCGATCTCGCCGCTTGCGCCAGGGGTTCGGACCCGTTCCATTTTCGCTTCGTCTACCCCGCGGCGAGGAACTTGGGGGGCGGAAAACGCCCGATCGACGTCTGGCTGCCGCGCAGTTTCGAATCGCTCATGGGATTTCCAACCGATTCGGCATTGCTCCGGCGCGTGCAATTCTTTTCCGACTCCGCCTCCGCTGCGATCACGGGATACAACGCATTCGAGACGCTCGCCGCGCTGTTCGCAAAAGCCGGGATCGAAGCGGACTCGGGACCGCGCCTTTTGGACTGGGGTTGCGGACACGGCCGCGTCACGTGCCATTTCATCGATCGCTGGCCCGCGGCACATATCTGCGGCGCCGACATCGACGCCGAAAATATCACGTGGTGTCGCGAGCACCTTCGCGGGAGCTTCCGGGTGCTTCCACTTTGGCCACCATCCGATTTCCCCGATGCGTCGTTCGACGCGATCTTCGGGATCTCGGTTCTGACGCATTTGACGTCGGACGCGCAAGAGGCGTGGCTCGGGGAGTTGGCCCGCATCCTGCGGCCGGGAGGCGTGGCGCTGCTAACGTTTCAAGCCGATGCGAACGCGGCCTATCAGTCGCGCTGGCGCGACCCGGACTGGTGGTCGCGTTGGCGCGAACGCGGCTTTGACGACGAACAGTTCGATCCGGCGCTCGAAGGGTCGATCTCCGACCCGACGTACTATCGCAACACGACGCAATCGAGCGACGACTTCCGCCGCAAGTGCGATCCCTATTTCGAGCTGATGACGATCGAGCCGGCGGCCTTCGGCGGTTACCAAGACTGTGCGGTTTTGCGGAGGCGCACGCCGTAGTGGACGAACGCATAGCTCTGGACGGCCGCCTGCGTTTGGACGATGCCGACGTCTTATCGGGGACGTTCCCCGCGGCAGCCGAAAAGCAGGTCACCATCTACCATCGAGGCGCGCGCTGGGCAGGCGTACCGGCACGAATCGACGCCGCGGGGGGCGCCACGTTCTCGTGCCAGCTGCCCCCGGTGCGCGAGCCGTGCGAGGCGACGATTGAGGTTCGCGACGCGTCCGGCGAACGCGTTTTCGAACGCGAAGTCTTCAGCAGAAAACCGCGCGTCAACGGCTATGGCCTGAGTGCGTACGATGTGTTTGCGCTCGCGCATCCGCCGCTCAACTCGATTCCCTGGTTGACGTTCGACGGCGTGCAGCTGCGCATTGGCGGCGGTCATCTTCCGCCGGGCGGCGACCCTTCGAGCCTCTCGGTTCGGTTCGGGCCGGGCGTCGTCTACACGTTCGAATACCCGCTTCCGTCGCCGGGCTGGGATGACTACTACTGGTATTGGCCCAATGCCGCCGGCTCGAATCTGACGATTACGATCGATCTCTTAGCGTCGCGCTTCGATGCGGATCCGTTCCACTTCGCGTTTGTCGAGACGAAGGACGGTGAGACCAAAAAGCTCTCCGATATATGGCTTCCGGGCGATCTCCATTCGTTCTTGAGCCTCACGTCCGACGTCGCAAAAATCGAGCGCGTTCAGCGCGGTCAGGATGCCCACAGCATCGTCTTGCCCGGGTATTCGCACTTTCGCTACCTCGAATCGCAGTTTGCGCGGTTCGGGATCGTCGACGCCCCCGGCGTCTCGATTCTCGATTGGGGCTGCGGCGTCGGGCGCCTGAGCGCGCACTTCGTGAGGCAGTGGCGGCGCGCGCGGACGTTCGGCACCGACATCGATGCCGACAACGTGCGCTGGTGCGCGGCGACCTTGGGTGAGGATCGTTTCGCGGTCGCTCCGCTTTGGCCGCCGGCGAGCTATCCTGACGAGACCTTCGACGGCGTGTTCGGTGTCTCGGTCATGACGCATCTGACGGCGGATGCGCAGGCAGCCTGGCTCGGCGAGCTCGCGCGCATCCTCAAACCCGGCGGCATCGCCCTGCTTACGTTCGCCGGCCCTGCCGGTACCGCTGCCGGCTCACTCTGGCGCAGCGCGGCGTGGTGGAAGGCCTACGCGACCAGTGGATTCGATGCCGAGATCCGCGACGCCGCGCTTGAGGGCTTCATCGCAGATAGCGATTACTACCGTCAGACCAACCAAACGCACGCCAACGTCACGGCGACCTGGTCGCGGCACTTCGAGGTGCTCGAAACGATCGAGGCCGCGTTCGGAAACCAGGACCTGGCGATCCTCCGGAAGCGCTAGGTTCGCAAGCGCCCGGGCAAGAGCCGGAGAGCGCCGCCCACGAAACGCTTCAGCGTCCACCAGCGGCTCGAATAGATCGCCTCGATACTGGTTTCGAGTCGCACGTTCTCGGCCCGGAGGCGCTCGAGCTCGCGCTCGAGATGTGCGAGGAAAAGCCGCTCGAGGTGTGCTTTCGCAGCTTCGCTCTCGTCGAGTTGCGACTCGAGTTGCCCGGCGCGCACGAGCAGCGCGTTGATCGTCTCGTTCGCGTCCGCCCGCTCGGTCTCGAGCGCCGCAATCCGGCGCTGAGCCTCGAGCAAATCGACATCGATCCAGTCCCGCACGGCGCTCCCTTTCCCGTAGCCGGCAGGCGGGACGACGCCTCCGGCCAAAGATGAAAGCGTGCCGTTCGTCCTAATCACGCTGCTCGGGGCGGCCCCGGCGCCTTCCATTCCTCGAATGATCGCTCATGCCTGACGCCTCCCTTTCAAAAGCATTTGCCGAGCTTCTCGAATCGCTCGAGGTGGAGCGCGTGCGAAACGCCGAGTTGCAACGGGCATATCGCATCGTCGAGGCAAGCGCCTTCTCTCGCCTGGACGCGTTCGCCCGAAGCCTGAAGCGCTCCCGCGCGACGCTCGGGAGCCGCAATGCGGGCTAGCACGCCCGCGGGCGGCCCGTTGCCGGTCGTCCGCCGCGCGACCCAATCGCTCGGTGCGGCGTTGCTCGGCGCGGCGGTCGCCGGCTGCGGTATTACCGCCTCGGCTGCTAAAGCGTCGCCCGCACCGAACGCGAATGCCGGACCGGGCAGCGTTCGCGACGTGTCGGCGGCGTGCCGGATTCACGGGCCGCTCCAATCCGGCGCGATGGTCGGCATCGACGCGTTCACGGGCGGCGGAACGACCCGCGACATCACCGATCATCGCGAGGCCACGAGCGCCGGCGCCTACCTGATGTATGGTTGGGGTAAGGACCGCAACTCCGCGGGGCCCGCACGGGCCGCCTGCCTAATCGTCGACGGAAGGGTAGAGGAACGTGCGACCTCGCTCTACGGCGAACCGCGGGCCGACGTTGCCAAAGCACTTGCGAACCCGGCCCTCGCGCGGTCGGGGTACCTCATCAAGATTCCGGCCGGAACCTTCACCCCGGGACAGCACCGAATCGGCGTCGCGGTGGTCTCTTCCGACGGCTCGATCGCGCAATCATCGGTCGTCAGAACCATCACCTTCCACTAGCGAACGCTCCCGTGTCGTCTGAGCGCGAGCCCGATCGGATTGTTTCCGTAGCGCGCGCACTTCACGAGCGCGTTCGGGTCATGGAAGCAAGCCGGTTTTGGAAGCTGCGCAATCTCTGGCACGGCCTCAAGGCGCGACTCCGGCTCTCGAACGGCGCGCTGCCGCCGTATCCGCCGCTCGAAAACCTCGTGCGCACCGCGCCCACCTACGAAACGTGGCGCGAGCGCAACGCTCCCCGTCCGAGCGACGTCGCGCGCATGCGCGAGCACTCCACCGCGCTACGCTTTCAATCCCTCATCAGCGTCGTCGTGGCGACCTACAATACCCCCGAGCGCTATCTGCGGGCGATGCTCGAGTCCGTTTTCGCGCAGGCCTACGAGCGTTGGGAACTTTGCATCGCCGACGACGGCTCGAGGCTGCCCGAGGTCGCCGTGGTGCTGCGCGAGTACGCGGCTCGCGATCCCCGCGTGCGCGTCCTTTTCCGCACGGAGAACGGACACATCTCCCGCGCAATGAACTCGGCGCTGTCGCTCGCTTCAGGGGAGTTCGTGGCGTTCGTCGATCACGATGACCTGTTGACGCCCGACGCATTGTACGAGGTCGCGGCCGCACTCGGGCGCCGGCCCGAGACCGACATCGTGTATTCCGACGAAGACAAGATCGACGACGCCGGGAACTTTACCGAACCGCATTTCAAGCCCGACTGGTGTCCGGAATCATTTCTCTCGCGGATGTACGTCGGCCATCTGCTCGTCTGCCGGAGAGCGGCGGTCGAGGCGGCAGGCGCTTTTCGTTCGGATTTCGACGGAAGCCAGGACTACGATCTGGTCTTACGACTGAGCGAGCGCACCGACCGTATCGTCCACATCCCTCGCGTCCTCTATCACTGGCGCGTCCACGCGGCATCGACCGCCGCGGCGGCGGACGTCAAGTCGTACGCGCGCGAAGCGGCCGTGCGCGCGCTCAACGCCGCGCTCGAGCGGCGCGGCGAAATCGGTAAGATCGAAGCGCTGCCCGATTCGCCGGGCGTCTACAGCGTGCGGTTCGAAATCGGTCAGCTGCTGCGCGTGAGCGTCATCGTCCCGACCCGCGATCACGGCGCGGAGGTCGACCGGTGTCTGAAAGCTGCGCTCGCTCACACCGCGTATCCCAACCTCGAGGTCATTCTGGTCGACAACGGCTCGACGGACGTTGCCTCGCTCGAGCTGTTCGCGGCGTTCGCCGCTGCAGACCCGCGCATTACCGTCCTGCGCTTGGACGAGCCGTTCAATTTCTCCAAACTCAACAACGAAGCGGTCGCGCGTTCGAGCGGAGCGTATCTGCTCTTTCTCAACAACGATACCGAGCCGATCAGCGACGGGTGGATCGAGTCGCTCGTGGAACACGCGCAGCGCCCCGCGGTCGGCGCGGTCGGCGCCCTGCTGCTGTATCGCGACGACACCGTTCAGCATGCCGGCGTCGTGCTCGGGCTCGGCGGGGTCGCCGGTCACAGCCACAAACACTTTCCCGCGGGCGCCCCCGGCTACTTCCACATGCTGCGTGCGGTCAACAACTACTCTGCCGTAACGGCCGCCTGCATGATGGTGCGCCGCGAAGTCTTCGTGCGCGTCGGCGGCTTCGACGAATCCCTCGCGGTCGCGTTCAATGACGTCGATTTTTGCCTGCGCGTGCGCGACGCGGGCTTTCGCAACGTCTACCTTCCGCACGTCGTCCTGTACCACGATGAGTCGAAATCGCGCGGGCCCGAGACCCTACCGGGCAGCGTCGAGCGCTTTCGAGGGGAAATCGAGACGATGAAGCGGCGCTGGCCCGTGCTCGCTTCGGGTGACCCGTGTTATAACCCCAACTTGACCCGCGATCGCGAGGATTTTTCGATCGGTCCGTGAGCCGCTCATTCCGCGAGCGACCCGCTTTCGTCGGCTCGCGTTAAGTTCGGGTTGTAATACGGATCCTCGAAGCGTTCCGTCGCCCAGGTCCCGCGAAAAAGACTGCGCTCGCGTTCGCGCGCGGCGCGCTCGGGCCCCGTCTTTGGGGAACCGCGCGAGACCGATTCTTCGTGCCGAAAAGAAACGTGCGGCAAGCAGAGGTTCGAGTAGCCGGCGCGCACGAGCTTCAAACAGAAATCGAGGTCGTTGAATTCAATCGAGAGCGCTTCGTCGAACCCGCCGACGGCCTCGAATGCGTCGCGCCGGAACATCATCGCGGCCGCGGTGACCGCGGTAAAGTTCCGAACGCCAACGATTGTCTCGTCGAGGGCCGGATCGCCGGGCCGTCTTCCGCGGTACAGGTGACCGGCGTACCCCCCGATCCCGACGACGACGCCGACGTGTTGCAGCGTTCCGTCGGGATAGAGCAGCCGTGCTCCGACCGCGCCGACGCAGGGCCGTTGCGCTTGTTCGAGCATCGCCTCGATCCCGCCAAGAGACAAGAACTCGGCGTCGTTGTTGAGCAACAGCACGTACGGGCCATCGGTCGACCGGACGCCGGCGTTGACGAGACGCGAGAAATTGAACGGACCCTCGACCCGCACGACCGCGAAGCGCTTGGGCTCGCGCGCCTTCCAGCGCTCGAATGCGGCGAACGTCGCCGGGCTAGCGCTGTCGTTGTCGACGACCGTCACGCGAAGATCGGCGCCGGGGTTGCGCTCGAAGACGCTGCTTAAAGCGCGCTCCAAGTAGTCCGCTAAGTCCCGCGTTGGAATCACGACCTCGACGCGGCCAGGCCGGACGATGTCGTAACGCACGATCGCAACGCCCGCGACGTCCGCGCGTACGACGTGGCCGGACTCGCCGCGACGTACGAGCGCGGCCTCGACCGCGCGCGCCGCTTCCTGCGCATCGCCGTCCGTTTCGCCCGACCCCCGCAGGTGGTGAACCAGCACCGCAGGCCGGTGCAGGATCGGGCCTCCGTTTTCGAAGACGCGCAGCGCGAGGTCGTAGTGGCCGGCATTCCCAAATTCACTACGCATGCCGCCGGCCGCAAGGACCGCGGTCCGGCGGTAAAACACGACGCGCCCGGTGTACATCGACGACAGGAACGTGTCCGGCGACCAGCCGGGGACGAAGCGCGGCAGCAGTCTTCTGCCGCCGGCGTCTTGCTGGTCGCGGTCTCCGTACATTGCGACGAGGTTCGGAGCTGCGTTGACGGCGAGCGCGAGTTCGAATGCCGCTTGAGGCCCGAGCAGATCGTCCGGTTCGCAAAGAGCGACGAAGTCTTCGGTCGCTCGGGCGACCGCGGCATTCCAGCGCGCCGCGATGTCCGCGCCCGAATGTTCCGAGAGCTGCACGAGACGAACGTGGGGATAGGCTTGAGCTCGAACGGCCGCGAGCGCCGCGCTCGCGTCGCAACCGCAGTCGTTCACGATAACGGCCAGCGTCGGGCGCAGCGACAGCAGCGGCGCGATCTCGCGCATCCGCGCGAGTTCCGCGCGCCGCGGTTCATTCTCGAGCAGCCAGCGCGTATACGGATCGGACCGATCCATCGTTTCGAAATAATCGAGGGAGGGCAGCTCCGGAGGGTCGATCGGGCGCACCCGCCCGAAGCGGGCGCGAAGGCGCAGCCAAAGCGCGCGAAGCTGCCAAAACCGGCTGCCTTCGACGAACTCCAAGCGCCGCCGCATCGCGCGGACGACGCGCTGCAAGGCCACGATGTGCGCCGCGGCATCGTCGAGATCGGGCGGCATCTGCCGGCTCAGTGCGTTTCGAGCAGACCGGCGCCGAGGCCGGCCCGATAGTCGCTTTCGGCTAGCGCCAACTGGTACGCATCGACGACGCGCTCGGGCGTACCGGCCACGCGCAGCGAGCCGCCGTCGATCCAAAGCGCCGAATCGCACCAGTGCGAGATCGCGCCCGTGTCGTGCGACACGAGCACGATCGTTCTGCCTTGCCGTTTGAACTGCCGCATCCGCTCGAGGCATTTCGCAATGAATGCCGCGTCTCCGACCGCCATCACCTCGTCGAGCAACAGTACGTCGGGATCGATGCTGACTGCGACCGCGAACGCGAGCCGCATGTACATTCCCGACGAATACATGCGCACCGGCACGTCGACGTAGTCGCGCAGTTCGGCGAAATCAACGATCTCGTCGATGCGGCGTTCGATCTGCCGCGGGCTCAGACCGAGGATCAGCCCGTTCATCTTAACGTTTTCGCGTCCGCTCATGTCCGGATGGAACCCGAGCCCAAGGCTGAGCAGCGGCGCAACCGCGCCGCCCAGGTTGATCGAGCCGGAATCGGGTGTGTAGATGCCTGCTAAGAGCCGCATCAGCGTCGATTTCCCCGAACCGTTGCGCCCGAGAATACCGAGCATCGAACCCCGCGAGACGGAGAAACTGACGTCGCGCACGGCGTCGACGAACAGTTCGTTGGCGCGCCCGTTCGTAAAGAACTGCCCTTTGACGAGCGCCTCTTTGAGCGTCGTCTGCTTGGGAATCCGCACGAGTCGGAAACGTTTCGAGACGTTTGTGACGACGATCGCCTGCTCGTTCATGCGTAGTCCGCGAAGGCGTGTTTGTACCGATTGAACACCCGGCGCCCGATCGCGCAGAAAAAGAGCGCCGCGGCCAGCGCGTAGGCCGTCAGCAGAGCACTCGGCAAGCGATCGTAGTAGAAGATGTTCTGGTAGCCGAGGACGAGCGGGACCATCGGGTCGATGAAGAGGAACGGCCGGATGCGCTCCGGCACCGACGTCAGGGGATAAAAGATCGGCGCTAAATAGAAGGCGAGACCCAAAATCGTGACCATCAATTGCTGGAGGTCACGGTAGAAGACGTTGAGCGTCGCGAGGCTGAGCAAGATGCCGAGCGTCAGCAGCGCCTGGATTGCGATCAACACGGGCAAGGTTACGATCGGCCAGCCGACCGGCACGCCAAAAAAGGCGGCGACTGCAAGCAGCAGCGGAACCGACAGCAGATAGTTGATTCCGTTCGAGAGAATCGGCACGAAAATAAGGATGGCCGGTTCGAAAATCGCGCGTCCAACGTAGGTTCGGCCGTCGACGACGCTCGACGCACCGGCGCTGATGGCGCTCGCAAACCAGAGCCACGGCAGCAATCCCGAAACAAGGAAAACCGCGTAGTGCGGAATCGGCAGCCGCAGGTAGACCGAGAACACCAGGGTGTAGACGAGCATCGCGAGCAACGGATTGAGAAACGTCCAGGCGAATCCGAGCACCGAGCCGCGATATCGCAGGGTCAGCTCCCGAACGGTCAACTCGTAGAGCAGCCAGCGATACCGATAAACCGATTGAACCAACGACGGACCCCGCCTAGAGTGGAAATAAACCGCGACAGCGCCGCTTAACGGTCATTCGGACCCAAACAGAATTGTCCGTTTGGCTTCGTCGCGCCGGCGAGGGTCTTCACGCCCCGTGAATCGAGAAGTTGGAGATAGAGCGCGAGGGTCCGATCGCCGAGTGCGAGGGCGTCGAAGCGGTGGGCTACGGCCGTCATTTTGGCCGGGTCGAGCGGGCCGCGCCCGAGCGCGCGCTCCAGGGCCGCGGCCAGTGCTCGCGGGTCGCTGCCGACGATCTCGGCCACGCCGTCGAGCACGTCGCGCGTCTGCGGCGTGTCGACCGCGACCACGGGCGCGCCTGCGGCGAGCGCCTCGACCAGGACGAGCCCTTGCGTCTCGCTGCTACTCGTAAAGAGAAAGACGTCGGCACTTGCGTAAGCGTCGGGCAGAGCGCTGCGCTCGAACTCGCGCGCAAAGATCGTTTGCGCCGCGACCCCGGCTCGAGCCGCGAAGCGCTCTAGCGCCTCGCGATGCGTGCCGTCCCCGACGATCACCATGCGCGCTGTCGGGTCGCCGAGCAAGGCAAAGGCTTCGATGCCGAGTTCGAGGTTTTTCTCTCGCCCGAGCCGGCCGACGCACAGCACCATCTTCTCGCCGGGCGCAACGCCGAGCCGCGCGCGCAACGCTTCGCTCCTGCGGCCGCGCGAAAAAAATGAGACGTCGATACCGCTCGGAATCACTTCGATCCGCGTCCGTACGCCGAGCGCGCGCAGACGCTGCTCCATCGACGCCGTGGGTACGATCACCGCATCGGCGGCGTTCGCATACCCGCGCGTCAGCTGCGTCGCGGCGCTTCGCGTGGCGCGCGCCTCGAACGGTACGTAGTGCGCGTATTCTTCCAATTGCGTGTGATAGGTGAAGATTAGCGGCACTTGCGCGCGGCGCGCCGCACGCGTTCCGAGCCAACCGGTGACAAACGGCGAGTGCGTGTGAACGATCGAGAGTTCGCCGAGCGCGCGCGGCAGATACGGTACCGTAAGCCGGTAAGCCGTTCGTGTCGGCAACGGCAACGACGGAACGCGCACGACGCCGTCGTCGACGTCGTGGAAACCCGGCATCTCCGGCGTAACGAAAAGCACTTCGTGACCGCGCGCACGCAGCGCAAACCCGAGGCCGTCGAGCGATGCGACGATGCCGTTTCGAATCGGATGATAACACTCCGTGAATAAGGCGACGCGCAAGGTACTCACAGATTCCAGACTTGCTCCCAGGAGTCGCCGAACGCCTACATACGTCGGATCGGCGGTTTGTCAAGTTGACGCCCCCCCACCCCTGTGCTAAGGTGGCCGGGTCATCGGTCCGGCGTCGCCGGACCCGCCTGAGCTGTTCTTCCCTGGACCCTGGATCCGGAAGATTCAGCCGCTACGTTTCATGCTAGCGCCTCGTGGAAGACCTCCTCCGCCCTTTGAGGAGGGATCGCTTTCACGGCGTGCCGCACTCCATAAAGGAAACGCGTTGGTCGTTCATCAGGGAGCCGTGCAAGGCCGCGCGGTAACGGCAAAGTGTCCCCGCGCTTGGGTGGCCGCCGCTGCCGGCATTGCCGTGCTGGCCCTTCTCGGCATGAGTCCGTCCGCCGTCCGCGCCGATACGCCCCCCGATTCGCCGGCGGCCGCTCCGGTCGAGGCCGCCGCGAGCCCCTCCGTCACCGTCTACCTGCACCTCGGTGATGGGGACCCCGAGGTCGTTACGACCCACGCGAGCACGGTCGGCGAGCTCCTGGCGGCCTCCCACGTCCGGATCGCCCAAAACGATTTCGTTTCAGCCCCCGTCGACACGCCGCTCGCCGACGGCATGAAGGTCGAGTACCGCCGCGCAAAACTCGTCGACGTCTTTGTCGGAAAACGCAAAATCACGGTTCGCTCTTCGGCGGCGACGATCGCCGAACTGCTCGCCAAGCAGCGCGTGGCGCTCGGTCCCGACGACGATGTGACGCCGCCGCTCTACGTACCGCCGGTTCCCGGCGACGTGGTGCGCGTAACGCGCGTCCACGTTTGGACGGCGCACGAACGGCACGCGATCGCGCCTCCGCTGCGCGTACGCACCGATCCGAGTCTCGCGCTCGGAACGATGCGCACGATCGATCCAGGTTCGCCGGGATTGCGCGAGACGACGATCCGTTTCGTGCGCCGGGGCGAGGGGCGTCCGGCACGCACGGTGCTCGCTTCGCGCATCATCCGCACGCCGCGTCCGCGCTTGATTGCGCGCGGCGCGGCCGAGTATGCTTCGCTCGCGCACGTCGCCGAACAAGGCTTCACAAGCGCCATGCACTTCGCCGGTTCCGCGTTGCACATGATTGCGACGGCTTATACCGCGGGTTGTTACGGTTGCAGCGGCGTCACGGCCACGGGTAAGCGTGCGGGCTTCGGCGTGATCGCCGTCGATCCGTCGGTCATCCCGCTCGGGACGAAGCTCTTCATCCCCGGTTACGGCCGTGCAGTCGCAGGCGACACCGGCGGCTCGATCGTCGGGCACCGCGTCGACCTCGGCATGGATACGCTCGCGCAGGCCTTGCGCTTCGGACGCAGGTCCGTCACGGTCTACGTCCTCCGATAGCGGAGCGCCGCCGAGTCCCCGCGCGTTGCTTTCGGCGCGCGGCCTGCGCCCAAAGAAGCGCTTGGGACAGCACTTTCTGCTCGACGGGGCCGCTGCCGCGCGGATCGCAGCCGCATGCGTGGCGAGCGGCACGACGCGCGTCGTCGAGATCGGCGCGGGAACGGGCGCGCTGACGCGCGCGCTCTTGGACGCCGGCGCCGGCGTCACCGCGATTGAAATCGACCCCGATCTCGTCGAGATTTTGCGCGATCGCCCGGATCTCGCCGGCGCAAACATCGTTCAGGCCGACGCGCTGGTTTTCGATTACGATGCCGTCGCGAGCGAGGGGCCCTGGTGTGCCGCGGGCAATCTGCCCTACAACATCGCTACGCCGTTGATTACCGGCTGGCTCGAGTCGCGCAACCCGCCGCGACGAATCGTTGCGATGGTTCAGCGCGACGTCGCCACGCGCTTGACGGCGAAACCGTCGACGCCGCAGTACGGCAGCCTCACGCTGTTCGCGAACTACTTCACGACGGCAACGCGAGCGTTCGTCCTCGGTCCCGGCGCGTTTTATCCGCGCCCGAAGGTCGACAGCGCCGTCATCGTTCTGGAGCGCAGACCCGAGCCTGCAGTTATCGTGCGCGATCCCACTCTTCTGTTGCAGGTCGTGCGCGCCGGATTCGCGTACCGCCGCAAGACGCTCGCCAATAGCCTTTCGCTCGCGCTCGGAATCGATCGGACGCGCACGCAAGCGGCACTGGGCACGCTCGACATCGATACGGAGATCCGTGCGGAACAACTCGACCTGGGCGCCTTCGGCGCCCTTGCCGACAAATTGGGCCCCTGAAGCGTGGAACCCGCTCTTCACCGCGCTGGCAGTCGTCGGCGCGTTCATCGTCATCTTCGCCGCGGTGTTCGCCTATTTGGCGATCGCCGTCTCCACGCATGCGATCGATCCGCGCAGCGTCGCCGGCGTTTCGCCCGCTCAGCAGTTGCTCTTGCAGTTCGTCGTCTTCGCGTTCTTTGCGGTCTACTTGCTGATTGTGACGCCGCTCGTCGCCCAGGCCCCGTTACGCGCTCTTGGACTGCGCGTGCCGACTGGGCGCGAACTCGGAATCGGTGCGCTCGGCGCGCTTGCAATGTTCGTCTTGGTGGACGGCTCCGGTTCGCTCATCGCGACGCTCCTGCACCGTCACGATACGGAGCAAGCGATCGCGCTGCTCAAGGATATGAAAACGCTGGGCGAGCGTACGTTTTTCTTCTTGCTCGCGTGCGCCTTCGCACCGTTTTACGAGGAACTCGCCTTCCGCGTTTTCGTCTTTAACGCCCTGACGCGTTACGCATCGATCGGGGTGGCGGCGACCATCAGCGGGATCCTCTTCGGCCTCCTTCACGCAAGTTCGGTGCCCGAGCTCCTAACGGTCGGCGTTCCGCTCGCGCTCGGCGGCATCGTGCTCGCCTACGTGTATGCATACACCAGGTGCTTTTGGGCGAACGTTTTTACGCACGCGCTGTTCAATGCGATCAGCACCTTGAGCATCTTCCTCTTTCACGTCAGTTGACGGCGGTCGTGGAACGCACGCCGCTGCGACTTGCCGTCGACGCCGCGAACCTCGCGCAGGACCGGCGCGGCATGGGCCGTATCGGCCGCGCGCTCTTGCAGGAGGCCGTCAAGGACGAGCACATCGAGCTCACCTTGCTTGCCGAGAAGCGCCCGGACGTGCGCAGCCTGCGCGAACAATTTCCCGGCATCTCCGTGCGGCGTCCGGCGACCGCGCGACGGCGCCGGCGTTACGATGCGATCTGGTATCCCTTCAACGGCATGCGTTTCGACGCGGCGGCGCCTGCGCTCGTGACGATCCACGATGTCTTCGCGTTCACTCAGCCGCACTCCGAACGCGTCGCGCGCTGGCGCGAACAGACGCCGATTCGCCGCGCCGCGCGCGATGCGGCGCGCATCTTGGCGAACTCGACCTGGACGCGCGACGAGATCGTGCGCGTCCTCGGCGTCGCGCCCGAACGCATCGACATCGTTCGTCCCTCACCCGACCCGTTTTGGTTTCCCGCTCTCGGCGACGAGTTGCCGCTCGGGGGCCGGCGCTTCGCGCTGCTCGTCGGCGTGCGCGAACGGCGCAAGAACGCGCGTTTGGCGCTCGAGGCGTGCGCGCGCGCGCTCCAAGGCCCAAACGAAGCGCTCGTCGTCGTCGGCGAACTCGACGCGCGCGACCGGGCCTTCGCGCGAGCGTTGCACGTGCGCTGCGCTGAGGTCGCCGCAAGCGACGAACTGCTGCGCGCGCTCTACCGCAACGCGAGCGCCGTGCTCGTGCCGTCGCTCGCCGAAGGATTCGGCCTGGTCGCGGTCGAGGCAATGGCCTGCGGCGCGCCCGTCGTCGCGGCCGACGCCGCCGCCCTCCCCGAGGCGACCGAAGGCCTCGCGCTGCTCCTGGATCCGTGCGACGTCGGCGCATGGGCGCAGGCGATCCGCGAGTTGTTCGACGACGAAGGTCTCGCATCGGGGCTGCGCGCCCGAGCTGCCGCCCGCTTCGCCTTCTCCGACCGCAGCGGCTCCGCGCGCCGCACGCTCGCGATCTTACGCGAGCTCGCGCGCGCCCCAATGTCATCCTGAGCGGAGCGCCGCAAGGCGCGCAGTCGAAGGACGAACGGCGCACGCCAGGTCACGGCGGTCCTTCGAACGGCGCACGCGAGCTCACGGCGGTCCTTCGA
>Ga0302326_10006807_pt1 | contig 25568 bp, 23 predicted proteins | sample Palsa_T0_3_FD_202264 | JGI IMG/M metagenome (GOLD analysis project Ga0302326, IMG submission 202264) | Peat permafrost microbial communities from Stordalen Mire near Abisko, Sweden - Palsa_T0_3 | ecosystem: Environmental > Terrestrial > Soil > Palsa > Peat permafrost | place: Sweden: Abisko... | reverse complement strand
CGCCCTGATACCTCCGTCACGACCGGGGCGGGTTCCCCCAACCGCATGCAACTGGCTGGACGTAGCTCTGGCAGCCGTCGCTCGCCTCCAGGACGAAGGTAGTGTTCCCCCGCCGGCGAATCTTTATGGGAGGGAGGCCGGGATATGGACGCGCCAGAGGACGAGACGGGAGGGGGGCTGACCAGGCGTCAGCTGCTCAAGTATCTGGGTGTAGCCGGCGCCGCCGCCGCCATCGGCCGCCCGGGGGCGGCGTGGGCCACCAGTGGTGGCGGCAACCGGTCGCGGCTGGTCGGAAGGGCAGCGTCCACCCCGGCGGCGAGGCTGGTTGCCCGGGCCGCGTCGACGCCGGCGGCCGGGTCGGATCTCGGCGCCATTGACCACATCGTCTTTTTGATGATGGAGAACCGGTCCTACGACCACTACTTCGGCCGCTACCCGCGGGGACGAGGCTTCGACGACCACCCGGCCGGCTCCCTCGGTGCCTTCGCCCAGAACTACCCGGGCGGGACAGACCTGGACCCGCCGAACGTGTTGCTGCCCTTCCACCTCGACAGCACTGCGGGGGAGGAGTGCACCTACGATCTCACCCACGAGTGGGGCCCGCAGCACCTGTGCTGGAACGGCGGGAAGATGGACTCCTTCGTCTCGGTGCACACCTCGTCGACCTACGAGGGTGCCAAGGGCGCCATGACTATGGGCTACTACGAGCGAGCCGACCTGCCCTTCTACTACGCGCTGGCGGACAACTTCACCCTCTGCGACGCCTACCACTGCTCGATCCTCGGACCGACGCACCCCAACCGCCTGATGGCCAACAGCGGCACCATCGATCCGGCCGGCACCAACGGCGGTCCGGTCACCGACACGAACCAGACGCCGGACGTGCTGTGGAACTGCACGTGGACGACGATGCAGGAGGTCCTCGAGGACAGCGGGATCCCGTGGAAGGTGTACAGCCCCAGCAACCTCGGCCTGAGCGGCAAGTACGCGCCGCTCGTCGAGTACCCGACCTGGGACCCACTGCTCTACAACCCGACGGCCAATCCCGAGGTGATGTTCGTCACCGACCACGTCCTTCCGTATTTCACTGCCTTCCGGAATCCGCTGTCGTCGCTGTACACCAACGCGTTCACGCCGACGTTCCCCAACGACTTTGTGGCCGATGTCGGCGCCGGCTCCCTCCCGAGTGTGTCGTGGATCATCCCACCCCTGGGCTTCGACGAGCACCCCGCCTCGTCTCCGGACAACGGGATGTACTTCACCTCGCTGGTGCTCGACGCCCTCACCTCCAACCCTGACGTATGGGCCAAGACCGCCCTCTTCCTCATGTACGACGAGAACGACGGCTGGTTCGACCACGTCGCGCCGCCGACGGCACCCCCCGGCACACCCGGCGAGTACCTCACCGCGTCACCCCCGGTGCTGGGTGATCCCGACCCTGGCACCCTCGGTATAACCGGACCGCTCGGGCTCGGCGTACGGGTGCCGATGCTCGTGATCTCACCGTTCAGCCGAGGCGGGCACATCGCCTCAGAGGTGTTCGACCACACCTCGCAGCTGCAGCTCGTCGGCGAGCGCTTCGGGGTGGAGGTGCCCAACGTCTCGGCGTGGCGCCGCCAGACCGTAGGCGACCTGACCTCGACGCTCTTCCGCAGCCCGACCGCCACCAGCGTCCCCAAGCTTCCCGTCCCACCCCTGGCCCCCCAGCAGCTCGACGGCAGTTGCTCGGCTGTCGTCCAGGACACCGAGGAAGGCGGGGCAGCACCGAACGTTCCGACCAACCAGCGGATGCCCACCCAGGCTGGATAGGCGGGCGTGAGCGAACCGAGCGGGCCAACCCCTGTCTAGGCTGCCAGCCGTGGAAGACGCGGTCGATCTGGCAGGGATCGATGCCGCCGTCACGCCCCTCGTTACCGCGGCAGGGGAGATCGCCTTGCGGCACTTCCGCTCATCGCTCGTGATCGATGACAAGGGGAGCGCACAAGGGTTCGACCCGGTGACCGCGGCCGACCGTCTGACCGAGAGCTACCTGCGCCGCGAGTTGGCGGCCCTTTTTCCAGAAGCCCAGATCGTCGGCGAGGAGGGCGGTACGACCGGCCCCGTCGGTCGGTTGCGATGGGTGATCGACCCTATCGACGGCACCAAAGCGTTCGTCACCGGAGTCCCGGCGTGGGGGGTCTTACTCGGGCTGATGGTCGATGGCCGCCCGGTCGCCGGCTGGTGCCGGCAGCCGTACTTGGACGAGACCTTCGCCGCGGTGGCGGGCGCGGGCTGGTTTGACCACGGCGGGACCCGCCGGCCCCTCGCAACCCGTCCGACCACCGACCTGGCTGCGGCCGCCATGTATTCCACCCATCCGAGCATGTTCGCCACGCCGTCCGAGCGCGCCGCCTTCGAGGGATTGGCCGCCCGGGTTCGGCTCCAGCGTTTCGGAGGGGACTGCTATTCGTATTGTCTGCTGGCCTTGGGGCATATTGACCTGGTGGTCGAGTCCAGCCTGCAGCCGTATGACATCGTGGCGTTGATCCCGATCGTCGAGGCCGCCGGCGGGGTGATCACCGGGCCCGACGGCGATCCGCCCGTCGACGGCGGCTTCGTCATCGCGGCCGCCACCCCGGAGCTGCACGCCCACGTCCTTGATCTCGTCCGCCCCCAGTTGGCCCCGACCCCAGGAGGCTCAGGCCCATGAGTGAGTATCCCTACGCCGATCGGTTCCCCGTCCACCGCACCCTGCCCGAGACCGGCCGCCCCCGCGAGGAGGTCCTGGCCCAGCTGGAGACCATGGCCAAGGAGGAGGACGCCTTCTGGGAGACCGGCAAGTGCTCAGGGACGATGTACTGCGGAGACCACGATCACTACGACTACCTCAACCGGGCGTTCGCCCTGTTCTCCCACGTCAACGCCCTCCAGCGTGACATGTGCCCCAGCGCCACCAACTTCGAGGGCGAGATCATTGCCATGGCCCTGGACCTCTTCCACGGCGACGCCGTCGAGGGGAGCACGCCCGGCGGACTGGTCACCACCGGCGGGACGGGGAGCATTCTGCACGCCATCCTGGCCTACCGGGAGCACGCGGCCCAGCAGCGCGGCGTGACCCGGCCCAATGTCATCAAACCCGAAACCGCCCACCCGGCGTTCGACAAGGCGTGCCACCTGTTCGGCGTCGAGTGCCGGGTGGCGCCCGTGGATCCGGTAACCACCCAGGTGGACCTGGGCTGGGTGGCCGACCACGTCGATGACCAGACCGTGGCCGTGATCGGCTCGGCTTGCAACTACGGCTACGGGACCATCGACCCCATCGCCTCGCTGGGCGAACTGGCGGCGGCGCGAGGGGTGGGCCTCCACGTGGACGGGTGCCTGGGCGGTTTTATCCTGCCCTTCGGCGAGGAGCTCGGCTACGACATCGCCCCGTTCGATTTCCGGGTCCCTGGCGTGACCAGCATCTCGGCCGACACCCACAAGTACGGCTACGCCCTGAAGGGCACGTCCACTTTGCTCTTCCGCGACCGGGCAGTGCGCGACGCCCAGTACTTCTTTCTCACCGACTGGAGCGGCGGAAAGTATTGTTCCCCCGGGATCGAGGGCTCGCGTTCGGGCGGGCTGCTGGCGGCCACCTGGGCTGCCATGATTCACCTGGGTCGGGCCGGGTACCGCCGCTACGCCAAGGCCATCTTCGAAACGGCGGCGGCCATGCAGGACGCGGTGCGGTCCCATCCCGAGCTGCGCATCATCGGCCAGCCGACCTTCCTTTTTAGCTTCACCTCGGACGCCTTCGACGTCTACCACGTCAACGACTTCATGCGCCTGCGGGGCTGGCGCTTCAACGGCCAGCAGTACCCCAACGCCCTGCACATGGCCGTCACCCGGCCGCAGACCCAGGCCGGTCTGGCGGATGCCTTCGCCACGGACCTGAGTGAGGCTGTCGTCTACGCGGTGGAGCACGCCGCGGAGGCGCCTCGGAGCGGAGCCATCTACGGCGGCGTGGCCGGGGGCATGACCGACGAAGCCGACGAATTTATCCGGACGGTCATGGCCGACATGTTGGACAGGCAGCAGTCGCTGCCGCCAGAGCCGGCTGGGCTGGCGGGGACCGCCGGGTGACCGGCTCGGCGCCGGTCGCCGCCCCGCGTGAAGAGTGCTTCGTGCTGGCTGTCGATCTCGGCACGGGGGGACCGAAGGTGGGCCTGGTGTCGTTAGTGGGCCAGGTGGCATGGCAGGATCACATCGCGGTCAAGACCCGCTGGCTCGACCACGGGGGAGCGGTGCAGGACGCCGAGGAGTGGTGGCAGATCATCGTCGACGCCACCCGCCGGGCCATGGCGAGCGGGGCGGTGCGCGCCGCCCAGGTGGCTGCCGTGAGTGTCACCGGACAGTGGGCCAGCACCGTCCCTGTCGACGCGGGCGGCCACCCGGTGTCGGACTGCGTGATGTGGATGGACACCCGCGGGGGCGCCCACTCGCGCCGGGTGGTGGGCGGGCCCGCCGCCGGATACGGGCCGCGCGCCGCGGTCGCGTGGATCCGTCGGGCCGGGGTCCCGCCGTCGACGGCGGGCGACGACTCGCTCGGCCACATGCTGTATCTGGAAAAAGACTGCCCCGACGTGGCCAGCCGGGTCCGCTGGTATCTGGAGCCGGTCGACTACTTGTCCATGCGCTTTACGGGTGTGGCCGCGGCATCGCCAGGATCGATGACTCCCTCTTGGCTGACCGACACCCGCCAACCGGACATCCGGGGCTACGACCCCCTCCTGGTCCGCCTGTCAGGAGTCAACGCGGCCAAGCTGCCGCCGCTGCACCCGACCGGGGCGGTCGTCGGGACGGTCCGGGAGGAGGTCGCAGCCGAGCTCGGAATCGCCGCCGGCGCCCCGGTGGTCACCGGGACGCTGGACTTGCACTCGGCCGCGGTCGGGGCCGGCGCGGTGATGGACTACGAACCCCACATGGTCATCAGCACCACGTCGTGGATCAGCTGCCCGGTGGAGAAGAAGAAGACGGATATTGTGCGACAACTCGCTACCGTTCCCGGCCTCACCCGCGACCGGTACCTGATGGTCAACAATCAGGACACCGCCGGTCGGTGCTTCGAGTGGCTGCGCGACAACATCGTCGCCCCAGGAGACGGCCTGATCCCGGATGCTGGGGATTCTGTCGGCTACGGCGCCCTCATCGACCTGGCCGCCACGGTCCCGGCCGGCAGCGGCAACGTGATCTTCACCCCTTGGCTGACGGGCGAGCACACCCCTATCGCGGACCGTCACGCCCGCGGCGGGTTCCAGAACCTCTCGCTCACGACTACCCGGGCCCATCTGGTCCGAGCCGTCCTGGAAGGGGTCGCCTACAACTCCCGCTGGCTGCTGGAGGGGGCCGAGAAATTTACCAAACGTCGCTTGGACCCGATCCGTCTCGTCGGGGGCGGCGCCCAAGCCGACCTCTGGTGTCAGATCGTGGCCGACGTCCTCGACCGCAAGATCGAACGGGTGGCCGAGCCGCTACACGCCAACCTCCGGGGTGCAGCCATCTTCGCGGGGCTGGCGCTGGGATCAGTCCGGCGGGAGGAGGTCCGCTCGCTGGTCGAGGTGGATACCACCTTCCGGCCCGACCCAGCCAACCGGGCCGTCTACGATCGCCTCTTCGCGGAGTTCCCCAACCTGTACAAGGCCAACAAAGCCATGTTCGGCCGGCTCAACCGCAGCCGATGAGGCAGTCGAGGCCGTCGAGGCCGTCGCAGGGGGCGCATCGCGCACGGGTGTTCGGTTGTCGCGCCAATAGGGGGGATAGACGAACACCTGTGATCAACTTCGACTTCGACCGAGAATCTGAAAGGGTCCGCCGATGAGGTTGGAAGGCAAGGTCGCGCTGATCACCGGCGCCGCCGGCGGCATCGGCCGGGAGACGGCACTGCTCTTCGCACGCGAGGGGGCGTCGGTCGTCGCCGTCGACCTCGACGAGGCCGGGGTCAACGAGACCGTCGCCCAGATTGGTGGTGCCGGCGGGGCCGGCGGGGCCGGCGGGGCCGGCGGGGCCGCGCTGGCAGTGGTAGCCGACGTGTCGAAGGCCGGCGACGCCGAGGCCATGGTGGCGGCCGCGGAAGGCCAGTACGGCCGGCTGCACATCCTCTTCAACAACGCCGGCATCATGCACTCCGCCGACGACGACGCCGTTGGGACCGACGAAGCCACCTGGGACATCACCATGGCGGTCAACGCCAAAGGGGTCTTCCTCGGCTGCAAGTACGGCATCCCCGCCCTGCGCCGGGCCGGGGGCGGCTCGATCGTCAACACCGCTTCGTTTGTGGCCAGCGTGGGGGCGGCCACCCCGCAGGTCGCCTACACCGCTAGCAAGGGCGCGGTGCTCTCGCTGACCCGGGAGCTAGCCGTCATCCACGCCCGCGAAGGCATCCGCGTCAACGCCTTGAGCCCGGGCCCGCTGCGGACCGAGCTGCTCATGAAGTTCCTCGACACCGAGGCCAAGCGCCAGCGCCGGTTGGTGCACGTCCCGATGGGGCGGTTCGGCGAGGCGGCCGAGATCGCCCAGGCGGTGTTGTACCTGGCCTCCGACGGATCGTCGTATGTGACCGGCACCAACCTTCTCGTCGACGGCGGCATCACCGCCGCCTACGTGACACCCGAATGACCGAACTCGCCACAGGCGTCCAACACACGATCAGCCCGGTCGACGGATCGGTCTACGTGAGCCGCCCGCTCGCCACCCCGGCGCAGATCGACGTGGTGCTGGCATCGGCCGTCGCCGCTCAGCGGTCGTGGCGGCGCACTGGCCTCGACGAGCGGGTGCGGATGGTGCGGGCCCTGGCCGAGTGGATCACTGATCAGGCCGACGAGATCGGCCAGGAGCTGACGTGGCAGATGGGCCGTCCGATCGCCCACTCGCCCTTCGAGATCAAGCGCGGCTTCCAGGAACGGGCCGCCTACATGGCCGACGCGGCCCAGGGGGCGCTCGCCGATCTCGCCGTTGGTGACGAGGCGACCGGTTTACGGCGGTTCATCCGCCGGGAGCCACTCGGTGTGGTGCTGGTGTTGGCCCCGTGGAACTATCCCTACCTGTGCTCGGTCAATGCCATCGTCCCGGCGTTGATCGCAGGCAACACGGTCGTCCTGAAGGTGGCGGCCCAGACCCCGCTGGTGGCCGAGCGATACACGGCCGGGGCCGCCGCAGTCGGGCTGCCCGAGGGCGTGATTCAGTATGTCCACGCCGACCACGAGTCGGTCGGCCGCATGATCGGCGACGAGCGCGTCGGCTTCGTCGCCTTCACCGGATCGGTTAGCGGCGGTCACGCCGTCCAGCAGGCTGCATCGGCACGGTTCGTGGCCACCGGCTTGGAATTGGGGGGAAAGGACCCGGCCTACGTGCGCGCCGATGCCCCCTTGGGGTCGACCGTCGCAGAGCTGGTCGACGGGGCGTTCTTCAACGCTGGTCAATCCTGTTGCGGGGTCGAGCGCATCTACGTCCATCGGGACCGCTACGCCGAGTTCGTCGACGCTTTCGTCGAGTCGACCCGGTGCTACCGGCTCGGCAACCCCCTCGACGCGGAGGTCACCTTGGGGCCGCTGGTGCGCGAGAGCGCGGCCGCGTTCGTGCGGGGCCAGATCGCCGAGGCGGTCGCTCGGGGTGGGCGGGCGTTACTCGATCCGACCGGCTTTCCGGCCGATCGGGCGGGGACCCCGTACTTGGCACCGCAGGTGCTCACCGACGTAGACCACGGCATGCGGATCATGACGGAGGAGACGTTCGGTCCGGCGGTCGGCATCATGGCCGTCGACGGCGACGACGAGGCCGTCAGGCTGATGAACGACAGCGCCTACGGCCTGACCGCCTCCATCTGGACCGACGACGTCGAGGCCGCGGTGGCCATCGGGGACCGGGTCGAAACCGGCACCTGGTATCTCAACCGGTGCGACTACCTCGACCCCCGCCTGGCCTGGACCGGGGTCAAGGACTCGGGCCGGGGCTGCACCCTCTCGACGCTGGGCTTTGACGCCCTCACCCGGCCCAAGTCCTTCCATCTACGGCTTCCCGCCACCAGAGGCAGCTCGTGACGGCTCCCCAGCTCGATCGACTGGAAGATCACATCGACGGCGCCTCAAACGAATATTGTGATATTTGACCCATCTCATAGGTGTCCAATATCACAATATTGGTCCACTCCCTGAGGGGCTGGCACAGCGGGGGCCGACCCAGCGGGGGCCGAAGGAGAAAGCCATGAGCGACGCTACGCTGCTGACCAACGGGGCCCGTCCGGGTGTGCGCCTGGTCCGGCATCTGGCCGATCCGCCACCGTGCCCCTGTCCCGGCGTGCCCGGGTTGGTCTGTCCGCGACGTCGTCGCGCATCTCACCGCCGTGGTGGAGGACGTGCTTGCGGGACGCTTGACCGGGCCACCATCCGACGAGCAGACCGCGGCTCAGGTGGCCCGCTTCCGGGATCGGTCGCTCTCGGAGATCCTGGCCAGGTGGGTCGAGTTGGCGCCTCCCTTCGAGGAGATGGTCGATGGATTCGAGGTGTGGCCTGCCGTGCTCGATGTCGCCACTCACGAGCACGACATCCGGGGCGCGCTCGGTGAACCTGGGGCACGCCACACAGTCGTTGTCCGCGTTGGGGCGGAGCGGTTGCTCACCTGGCTGCAACCTCCGATTCCGCTCCGGGTGGTGGTGGAGGACGCGGAGTACCGGGTCGGCCCGGCACGTGACGGAGAGGGTGAAGGAGAGATCGTCGTCCTCACGACTGACCGGTTCGAAGCCTTTCGGTGGCGGATGGGGCGCCGCAGCCGGGCCCAGCTGGCCAATCTCCAATGGACCGGCGACCCGACCCCGATACTGGACCACCTGGTCGTGTTCGGCCCAGCCCCCACCGACATCTACGAGTAGCCCGGGACCTCATTCGAGTGGTTGGCGGGCCATCCCCGGTGGTTCCCGTCCGGCGAGCAACCAGCCGGCGATGGTGGCGATCAGGGGTAGGCCGGCGACGATGATGATGAGGTTGAGGGTCGGTACGTGGCTCAGGGGTTGGAGGTTGCTTCGGTGCCAGGCCAGGAGGGCGCCGTAGGCGCCAGCCGTCCCGAGCACCGCGCCGAGCAGGGCGAGGGCGCCGGCGGTGGCGCCGGTGAGCGTGCGTCGAGAGCTGCTGCTGGCTCCTGTGGCCGTGAGGGTCCGCAGGTCGCTGCCGCTGTCGCTGCGGATCAGACCGACCGTCATGGCCAGCACACCGAGCGCTACCAGAATGCCCACCAAGGTGGACCAGTCCCGCAGTGGTGCCAGCGACTTCTGGACCTGGTTGGTCTCGAGGTAGACCCCGGCGGCGGCGGCGGTCTTCTGGGCGGCGTCGATCTGCGCGGTTGTGAGCGGCCGGGCAATTTGAATTAGCCAACCGGACGGGAGGGCCTGCAAATCCAAGATCTGCATGGCGTGACTCGTGATGAGGGTGTTGGGATCCGAGCTGTACGAGGGAAGCTGCTTCAAGATCTGCAGGTCCGGATGGGCGATACCCATCGATCCCCGCCGGCCCGGCGGGGCTTGTCCCGGGGCGGTGCCGGACGGTCCGGGGGAACCGACTAAGGGGCCGATCAGTTGCAGGCCGCCCAGGTCTGGCTGCGACGTGAGGAGGTCGGCATTGGAGTCGATCTGGCTGGACTTGATCCCATAGTGCTCCAGCAGCGCGGGGGTGGCGACATACACCTCTGCGACCGGGTTGACCTCCTGGCCCCTCTGGTTGCTAATCACTTTGGCCAGCGATGCGGTTACCTCGCCTCCGGGCCCTCCACCCGGTCCTCCCGTCTGAGCGGGCAGGACGGTGGACTGCGGATTGTAGGCTTCCTCGAGCGGCAGGGCTGCTTGGCCGTGCAGCGCGGTGGCGAGCTGGTCGACGCGGGTTTGCAGGGCCTGGATCTGGGTGGGGGTGAGAAGGGGAGTCGGGTTACCGGGGCCGATGCCACCGGGTGCCAAAGAGACGATGACCTGATTGGCAGGGAGGCTGCTCCGCTGGGGAGTCTGGGCGGCCGCGGCGATGGTGGCGGTGACACCTATAGCAAGCGTGACCGCGCCGAGCGCGGCCCCCGAACGGGCTTGGTAGCGGTCCAGGTCGCGCAGCGCCAGGCGGACCGCGATAGGCGCGCCCCGCCCGGCGGCGGCCATGGTCCGTATGGCCAGCGGAGCCAGCAGCAAGAGTCCGAGCACGGTCACCACAGTGCCGCTGACGACGAACGCGGCCCTGTGCTGGTCGGCGAAGGCGAGCAGGACCAGGCCGGACCCGAGCAGGAGGCCGCCCAAGGCCGCAAACCGGTGGGCTGGTTGGGGGCGGGGCGGCCGGCCCGACAGGGCAGCTACCACGGGGATCCGGGCCGCGGCGCGGGCTGGCCACCAGGCGGCGGCGACCGCGGTCACGAACGCCAGGGCCATAGCCGTGGCGATGGCCCACCACGGCAGGTTGAAACGGTCGATGCGGCGATCGATGATCGAACCCAGGGCGGGCGCGAACGCGAACCAGCCAGCTAGGCCCACCGCGGTTCCCACCAGTGCGGCGCAGGCGCCCACGGCCGCGCCGTTGGCGAGCATGACCAGGCGGACGTGGCGGTCGGTGGCGCCGAGTGCGCCGAGCATGCCCAGGGCGCGCAGGCGGCGCTGGGCTATGACTGCGAACCCGGCGACGGCCAGCAGTCCGACGAAGAGCATCGCAAGCGTGGCCAAGACCAGGACGAGGGCCTCAGCCTGGGCCCGCTCGACGGTTCCCCTGGACCCGATGCCGATGTTGGCGCCGCTGGGGAAGTTGAGCTGCTGGAAGCTATGCGGGCCGCCATCGACCAGGATGGACACGCTGGCAGGTGGATTCGCTTGGCCGGGGGCCACGAGCGCGAACTGGTCCAGCAGGTTCAAGGGGTTCTCGACCAAGCCGACGACCTGCAACGTCCGGCCGCCCTCCGACCAGACACCGCCGATGTGCAGGTCGAAGATCTTGGCGACGTTGCTGGTCACGGCGACCTGGTCGGGGCCCGTCGGGTAGCGACCGGCGTCGAGGCGGAGCATCACGTGCGCGTAGGGTCCGGCGGGGTTCTCGGCCCGTATATCGATGGTGGACACCGATCCGGGGACGGCGACGGTCTGATGGGTTATGACATCGATGGTGCCGAACCGGCTCTGGGCGTAGGCGATGTCGGCCGTGAGGTCTGGATCGTGGCCGGGGAGGGTGATGATGGTGTTGGCGGTTCCGAAACTGGGGTCCGGGCCCAACTGGACCGCGTTGGAGACCAGGGCCACGCCCACGGTCGTAGCCGCCACGGCGACGGTGAGCAACGCGAGGATCAGGGCCTGCCGGTGCCACTCGCGGCGGAAAAGCCGCCAGGCCCACCGGACCACGGCCCGCCTAGCCGGGCGCCCCCCGTCGTCGTCCCTCAGTTCGGACGGCCGTTTGGACGGCCGCTCGCGCAGCGCCAAACTCATGAGTTCGGGCTCGGCGCCAGCAACGTCTCGGGGCTAGGTGGGGGTGAGGTCTGGTCGACGACCCGCCCGTCGCGCAGGAACACCACCCGGTCGGCCCACGACGCCAGTTGGGCGTCATGGGTCACCACCACGCCGGCCACGCCCCGCCGGCACGCAGCCCGAATGAGACGCATCACGGCTTCCCCGTTGATCGAGTCCAGCGCCCCGGAGGGTTCGTCGGCCAGCAGGAGGAGGCGGTCACCCACCACCGCCCGCGCGATCGCCACTCGCTGACGCTCGCCGCCGGACAGCTCGTCAGGGAACCGCGAGGCTCGGTCGCTCAAGTCCAGCTCGTCGAGTGCCTGCATCCCTGCGGCGTGCGCCCGCTTGGCGCTGAGGCCGTCGAGCTCGAGCGGCAGGGTCACGTTCTCCACCGCGGTAAGCCCAGCCAGCAGGTTGAAATCCTGGAACACATAACCGATCGAGCGGCGCCGGAGCCGGGCCTTGTCATTTCGCGACATCTGCGACAACGACGCCCCATCCACCAACACCTCCCCTCTAGTTGGGTCCTCCAAGCTCCCGGCAATGGTCAACAGGGTGCTCTTCCCCGACCCCGACGGGCCCATGACAGCCACCAACGCGCCGGGTTCAACCGACAAATCCGCGTCCCACAAGGCATGTACTGCGGTGGGTCCTTGTCCATAGACCTTCGATACCCCCCGCATCTCTAACGCGCTCACGGTCGCACCCCCACGCGGCGGCGCCGCTTCGGCAACGGCAGGGGAACACGGGGGGGAGATTCGACCGCAGCTCGCCTGAGGCGGCCGTCGGCCGCGTCCAGCCAGCGGATGACCGAATCCAACCGGAACAGCTCCGCGTCAACTACCAACACGAACCGCAGATCCGTCTCGGCTGCGTCCTCCTTGAGATGCGTCCACTGCTGCATCAACTCCACCAGATACCTCCGATGCACCTGCACCACTTCGTGCACATCCACTCCCGGCACCCACAACGCCACCAGCACCTTGATCACCAACTCGTCCCGCGGCGGCGAGCTCAAATCGGGCGGCGTGCGCAACCACCCGACCAGCTCCTTCTCGCCAGCCGCGGTGATCCGGAACCCCTTCTGCGGGCCGTCCGTCCCCTCGTCGTCGGACTCCACCAGACCGTCACGCTCCAAGCGTTGCAGGGTGGTGTACACCTGACCCACGTTCAAGGGCCACACCTCGCCGGTTCCCGCCTCGAACTCCTGGCGCAACTGCAGACCGTATTTGGGTCCTTCACTCAACAGCGCCAGCAGGGCGTGCCGGACGCTCACGAGTTGAACTCTTCGGATATCATACTGGGTATACTACTTGATAGGACGAGGGTTGGCAAGCCCGTGCCGGCGGACGGGCGAACCCGCGGACGGGCGGGCGAACCCGCGGATGGGCGGACGGACGCGCGGACGGACGCGCTGCCGAAATGCCAAGAGGGTGCTGGCCGTCAGATGCGTTCGAGGGTGTCGCCGTCGAAGAGCGGCACGATCCCGAGCTGGTCGACATCGGCTCGCATCTCGTCGTCGGACGGAGAGCCCGTCGACATGGCCGCCGAGGCAGCCTCCAGGGTCGCGCGGAGCAGGCGGGCATCGCTCGACGTGTTGAGGAATATGCCCGGGCGGGCCAAGACCCAACGGACGGAACGCACCAGGGGTTGGCTGTCGCTGATCGGGGCGTACCAGCTGAAGTGCGGCTCGGTGTCGTCGTCACTCCATCGCCGGCGAGCGAGGGACTTGATCGTCTGCACGGCGACGTCGCGTTCCAGGCAGACGTCGAGGAGCCGCTCGATGGCGTCGCGGTAGGCGTCGTTCTGGAGGAGGCTGAAGTTGTAGGGGAGCAGCACCGAGTCGAAGTCGAAGCGTTCGAGGCTGCGCAGGTGCATGCCGGCGATGCGCAGGCCGTGGCCGGTCACCCCGATGAAGCGCACGAGTCCTTCTTCCCGGGCTTGCACCAACGCGTCTACGGCGCCTCCCTTGGCGTGCGCAGTCACCCACTCGTCTTCCTCCACCAGGTTGTGGAGCTGGATGAGATCGACGTGGTCGACGCCGAGGCGCTCGAGAGATCCCTCCAGGCTGGCGCGCGCCGCGGGGCCGGTCCGATCACCGGTCTTGGTGGCCAGGAAGAACCGGTCACGGTGGCGGGTCATCCACGGCGCGACCCGCAGCTCCGAGTCGCCGTAGGCCGCGGCGGTGTCGATGTGGTTGACGCCGAACTCCAGCAGGGTGTCCAGCACGGCGTCGGCTCGATCCTGGGACATCCTCCCCAGGGCCGCGGCACCAAAGATCACCCGGGTACTCCGATGGCCCGACCTGCCGAACGCCAACTGATCGATCACGGCATCGGATGCTAGACGGACGGACGAGCGGCCCACGTGGGGGGATCAGATCCAGGTGAGCTTGAAGCCGTCGCCGGTGCTGTTGAGAGGGCTCGCCTTAATGTACGTCTTGTTCCCGATCTTGTAGTTGTACTGAATGGGGGTCGAGTAGGTGAGGTAGTCGCCATTGATCTGGCACTTCGTAAACGTGGAGGATGTAAACGCGACGAAGCCTCCGCCCCAGTAGTAGGCACCCGTCCAGACACCCCATTGCCACCCCGTGCCGCTGAGCGGGCTCCCTGCGGCATTCCACGTGTATCCGGACGTCCGGTCGTGCACCGTCGCTTCGACGACGCTCGATGTCTGGAAGATCGAGGCCACCACTGTGTCGCCGGGGCTCACTCCCGCTTCGGTGAACGCGGCCGAGCCTGCGTCGACGCGGAGCTGGTACGACGCCGTTCCGGCGTTGCATTCCAGCAAGGCGTTGGCGTCGTCTTGTTGGTAGACGGTTCCCTCGTCGCCCCCCTGGAGCATCACGCCGATAGCCTCCTCGCCGGTCTGAGAGCTGCCGCAGGAGACGGTTGGCACGGTGAACGTGGCGCTGGCGCTGGCGAATCCAGCGGGCTCTGATAGGTAGCCGGCCCCAAAGTCGCTGCCTGTCGGCGACGCAAACGCGGACAGCGGAAAGGCGACTGACATCGCAATGGTGATGGCGCCAACGGCTACTCCGTGGCGCAGCCGGAGTCGCTTGTGCATCATTGTCGACAAGCCGGTGGCCGTGCTGCGTTGCTCCTGCTGGGTTCTTTTGTCCATGATGCGGAAGATAACAGGCCGGTTTTGTCCGTCGGCTTAAGAATGGCCGATCGGTGAGGTTAAGGTATCGCCCTTGTGTCAGCGGACCAGCACGCCACCTGGGTGGAGCGCGACCGGGCCCGAGTGTGGCACGGGTTCACCCAGATGGCGAGCTACGCGGATAACCGGCCGGTCATGGTGGAGCGGGCCGAGGGTCGTGAGCTGATCGATGTCGAAGGCCGGCGCTACCTCGACGCCATCTCCAGTCTGTGGGTGATCACGCTCGGTCACCGCGTTCCCGAGCTGGACGCCGCCATGCGCGCCCAGCTGGCCCGAGTGGCGCATTCGACCCTGCTCGGCAATGGCAGCACCGTAGTGGTGGAGCTGGCTGAAGCTCTCGCGGGGGTCGTGCCGGTCGAAGATGCCCGCTTTCTGTTTGCCTCTGACGGCGCGGCCGCGGTCGAGCAGGCGCTCAAGATCGCCTTTCAGTATTGGTGGAACCAGGGGATCTCCAACCGGACGAGCTACCTGGCTTTGGGCGACGCCTACCATGGCGACACCATCGGTGGGTTGTCGGTCGGGGCCGGCGGCTTCGGCACCGACCTTTTTGATCCGCTCCGTTTTCGTGGCGTGGTGCGGGCACCGGGGTACCGCTCGGCCAGCTGGTTGGACGCCGCCCTCGACGCCTTGGCCGCCAACGCGGGCACGCTGGCGGCGGCGGTCATCGAACCACTGGTGCAGGGCGCGGCCGGGATGCACGTGGCGTCAGCCGAGGACGTGAGGCGCTTCGGGCGGGCCTGTCAGGACGCCGGCGTGCTGCTGATCTGCGACGAGGTCGCCACCGGGTTCGGGCGGACCGGGACCTTGTTCGCCTCCGAGCAGTGCCAACTGCGTCCCGACTTGTTGTGCCTGGGTAAGGGGCTGTCGGGGGGGTACCTGCCGATGAGTGCCACCGCCGCGTCGGGGCGGGTGGCGGACGCCTTTCTCGGCGACGATCTGGGACCGGCCACGCTGTATCACGGGCACAGCTTCGGGGGCAACGCCTTGGCCGCGGCGGTGGCCCTCCGCCACCTCGAGCTGATCGACGATTGGGATGTGCTCGGCAACGTGGCGGCGCGCGCCACCCAGTTACAGGTTGGGCTGGCGGCCCTGGCCCGGCACCCGGCTGTGGCCGCCGTGCGCGCTTGCGGCCTGATGGCCGGCGTGCAGCTCGACGCCGCGGTCGGCGGCCCGCGTTCCGGCCGTCGGGTGTGCGCGGCCGCGGTCGACGAAGGGGTGCTGCTGCGGCCGCTCGGAGACGTGGTGGTGCTCATGCCGATCCTGACCTCGACCGCGGCCGAGATCGATCGCATACTGGACGTCCTGCAGGTCGCACTTGAAGCCGTCAGTCGATGACGTGGGATGCGTGGGTCGCGGCCGAATCGGACGCCATTCGGGCCAGCGACCGCTGGCGCACGTTGCGGACGCTCGACGGACGAGGGCCCGTCTTTCACCTGCCAGACGGTCGGCTCGTCACGTCGTTCGCGTCCAACGACTACCTGGGGCTGTCCCAACATCCGCGGGTAATCGCGGCGGCTCACCAGGCCCTTGACCGCTGGGGGGCGGGAACCGGATCGTCCCGGCTGATCGTGGGGGAGCGACCGGCGCACCGCGAGCTGCAGGACGCCGTCGCCAGCTGGCGCCACACCGCATCCGCGCTGGTGTTGTCCACTGGATACCAGGCCAACCTGGCGGTGCTGACCACCTTCGGCGCCGGCGCCCGCATCATCTCCGACGAGCTCAACCACGCATCGATCATCGACGGAGCCCGCCTGTCGCGCGGCGAGATCTGCGTCTACAGCCACGGCGATGTCGAACACGCGGCGCGGCTCATCGCCGAGGCGCCCGGTCGAGCCCTGGTGGTCTCGGACACGGTGTTCTCCATGGACGGGGACGTCGCCCCGGTGCAGGAACTGTCGGAGTTGTGCGCCCGCAGCGCGGCCCTGCTGGTGCTCGACGACGCCCACTTGGTGTTCGACGCCGCCGAGCCCGATCCCGACGCCACGTGCTTGCGGGTCGGTACTTTGTCGAAGACCCTCGGTTCCCTCGGCGGTTACGTCGCGGGGCCCGCCCGGTGGGTGGAGCTGCTGGTCAACCGGGCCCGCTCTTTCATATACACCACCGCCCTCTCGCCCGCGGACACCGCCGCAGCGGGCGCGGCGGTCGAGGTGTGCCGGTCGAGCGAAGGGATCGCACTCCGCCAGACCCTCCGCGACCTCGTCGATGTCATCCGCCCTGGCCACCCGTCGCCGATAGTCCCGTTTCTGGTCGGCGACGAAACGGCCGCGCTCGCGGCCGCGGCGCGGTTGCTCGGCTACGGCCTGCTCGTCCCGGCCATCCGCCCGCCGACCGTCCCAGCGGGCACCTCCCGGCTGCGAGTATCGCTCTCGGCGGCCCACCGCCTTGACGATGTGGCTCGCCTGGCCGGCGCCCTGTCGGTGCTGGCATGAGACCCCGCCGGGTCGTCGTCATCACGGGAACGGGCACCGATATCGGCAAGACCTGGGTGGCCGAGGCGGTCATAGTCGCGCTCATCGAGGGAGGCAGGCGGGTGGCGGCCCGAAAACCGGCCCAGTCCTTTGCTCCCGAGGAGACCACGACCGACGCCGATCGTCTGGCCGCAGCATCCCGTGAGACCCCTACCGAGGTGTGTCCCTCCCATCGGTGGTATCCAGTTGCGTTGGCACCTCCAATGGCGGCCGCCGTCCTCGGCCGGCCCGTGCCCACTCTCGCCGACCTGGCCGGCGAGATCCGCGTCAGCTGGCCGTTGCGTGAGGTCGACGTCGGTGTGGTCGAAGGCGCCGGCGGGGTCGCCTCGCCACAGGCCAGCGACGGTGACACCACCGACCTCTGTCACGCCCTGGGTGCCGATGCCGTGGTGGTGGTCGCCGACTCGGGGCTCGGCACCCTCAACTCGGTCCGGTTGGCGACCCGGGCCCTGGCCCCCCTGCATGTCGTCGTGTACCTGAATCGCTTTGACCCGGGCCACGACACGCACCGGCTCAACCGGAATTGGCTGATTGAGCACGACGGGCTCGTGGTCACGACCGAGATCGTCGCTCTCGCTAACTACATCGCCGGTGGAGCAGTGAACAGGGTCGAGATCCGCAGTGAACAGTAGTGTTCATCGATGGTAGTTTCCTGCTATGGACACTGCCCCGGGCGTTGGGCAGTTGCCCCGAGGCAGGCACCGCCTGTCGCATCAACAGGTGGTCGCCTCCCAGCGGACTCGGATGCTCCGCGCCGTCGCCGACGCCGTCGCTGAAGAGGGCTACGCGGCGACTACCGTGGCCAGCGTCCTGTCCCGCGCGGGCGTGTCGCGCGAGACGTTTTATCAGCAGTTCCGGGACAAGGAGGACTGCTTTCTGGTCGCCTTCGACGCTTCCGTCGAGGGGCTGATGCGGGCGATCGAGGCCGCCACCGACGAGGGCGTCAGCGGTGGGCCGCCCCAGCCCGCCGGGCCCCGCGAACGCCTCGACCGCGCCCTGCGAGAGTACCTGCGCCTCATGACACGCGACGCCACCCTCGCTGGCGTCTTCCTGGTAGGGGCTTACGGTGCCGGGCCCGCCGCCATAGCCCGGCGGGCCGCCGTCTTCGAGCGATTCGTGCAAACCGTGGTCTCTCTGGCAGACGCCGAGCCTGCCGACCACTTCGCCTGCGAAGCGTTGGTTGGAGCCATTAGCTCGCTGGTCACAACCCGCGTCACCACCGGCCGCCTGGCGGAGCTTCCCGACCTCCGGGGCCCCATCCTCGAGGTGGCAGCCCGGCTCTTGCCCGTCTTCTCTTGACCTGCGGCGGGGATCAGGGCGTGAGCGCCACGGCCGCGTCAGGGCTGACTACCCGGAAGCTGAAGCTCTCCTCCAGATACAAACTGACGGTGCTGGCATCGTGATGGTCATAGCCGAGGGAGAGATCCTGTCCCGACTCGAGGACGAAATCGTCGCCGCGGAGGCTCACCACCACCGCACCCACCACTCCTGGGGCCCACACGATCGGACCGCCGAGTATCTCGCGAAGGTGGTCGAACACGATCAGTCCGCCATGCTCGGTCGTCTCCACCACCTCGGTGTAGCCCTCTGGCCCCAGGGCCAGGCCGTAGGGGCCGCTGATCCCGGCGGAGAGGAGGGTCTCGACCGCTTTGGCCACGTGGCGGGGGTACTTGGCCACATCGGCTCCCAGCTCGATCGGCTCCGAGGTGGCGGCCTCCGTGATCCCGACGATGCCGGCGGCGGCCCAGCCGTGGAATACGGCGACATTTTCCGCCTCGGCGATACGCCGGGCGGCGGCGTCCAGGGCGCCGAGGTCGAGGTCGGCGGCACCGCGGGAGAAGTCCAGCAGCTCGGACCTCGATACGGTGAAGTCGGCCCGTAGCTCGGCGAGTGGCAGAACCCGGCGCTGGTGGGCGAACAGGCCGTCACCGGGTGCGTCGACGGGGGATACCCTTCCCAGGTTGGTGGCCGAGTGCTCCCAACCTTTGGGGCCAGCGAAGTCGACCAGTTTGCGGGCCGCGAGAGGGGGCACGATCCGTTGCTGCACTTCACGGTCGAGCTCCGCCCAGGCGTCGTCGGTGATCGGGGCGTGGGAACGAAGGAGATGGTTCATGGCGCCACCGCCTTGAGGCTGCCGATGCCGAGCGCACCGCTGAAGTCGCCGCCGGCGCCGGTTGCGTTCCCGGACTCCGCCTCGGTCTCGATCTCGGTGACCGGCTCGGAGGAAAACAGGTAGGTCCGCAGGTGGCCGTCCAAGACGGGATCCTGCCGGCGTAGCCACTCGAGGACCATGGCCGCGTGCTCTTTTTCCTCGTCCCGATTGTGGGCCAGGATGGCGGCCAGTTCGGGATTGGTCGTGGCGTCGACCCGCTGGTCGTACCAGTCGGCGGCCTCGAATTCCTCCTGGATCGAAACGAACGCCCGGTGACGGTCGATGGTCGCCGGTGAGAGTCGGTCTTCAGGTTCGTGGAGTCCTGCGCTCTGTGCCATGGCGGACAGCGTAGGCTGCAGGCAGCACGGGGGCGCCTAGTGGCAGACTGCAGCATGGTCGTCGACCTGGGCATCGGCGCGAGTGACGATTCCGACGCGGGATCTCTCTGGCTCGAAGGTACTTCCACCTCCCTCGTCGAGGCCCTGTCTGACGGCCTGGTTGTGGCCGATGAAGGCGGTCAGATCCTCTACGCCAACCGCCGGTTGGAAGGGCTACTGGGTTGGTCGCCGTCGTCGCTCGTGGGCCAGCCCGTCACCATGCTCATTCCCGAGCGCCTCCGATCGGCGCACCTGCAGGCGTTTGGCGCCTTCATTGCCGGGGGACCGCCCCGGATCATCGGGAACCCCATCCGGGTCCACGCCCTGACCGCGGCCGGGACCGAAACGCCAGTAGATATCGTCCTGAGCGTCATTCGGCGCGACTGCAATCGCTGGCTCATGGCGACGATCCGGGCCGCCACGCCTCGGTACGGCCTCGAACAGCACAGCGAGGTCGTCGAACGCTTGCTCGGTGTCCTAGCCGACGGGCGGGGCGATCTCGGATTGCGCTTCGTCGAGGTGGTCGGAGAGTCTCTGGGCTGGGACGCCGCGGCGCTCTGGGCAGTCGAGGACGATGGCGCGACTGGCGCGGCTGGCGCGGATGACGCGGATGGCGCCACCCTCCGGGTCCGGCACTTCTGGCACCGGGCGGGTATCGACGTCTCCGAGTTCCGCGCCGCGACAGAGTCCAGGGTGCTCACTCGGGGAGCGGGCCTTCCGGGGCGCAGCCTCCACGCGGAGGCGCCGATCTGGGTGGACGACGTGCAAGTCGATCCGAACTTCCGCCGGGCCGCGGCGGCTCGGGCGGTGGGGCTGCGGTCGGGTTTCGCCTTCCCGCTCCGGCGCGGCGATCGGATCGTTGGCATCATTGAGCTGTTCGCCACCCAGGTGCGAGAGCCGGACGGGGCCCTTCTCGCCGCCATGGGTGTGCTTGGCTATCGGCTGGGCGAGCTCTTGACTCAAGCCGAGGACGAGCGGGAGCGGAGGCGCCTGCAGCAGGAGCAGCAACGGCTGCTCCGAGTTCAGGAATTCCTGCTGCGGGCAGTGCGGGTCCTCGCCGACGCCGCCGACTACAACGAGACCCTCGAACGCCTGGCCGCCGTGGCGGTCCCCGACCTCGCCGACCTGTGCCTCATCGACGTGCTGGCCGAGGACGGGAGCCTGGTCCGGATGGTCTCCCACCACGCCGATCCGGCTGTGCAGCACCTGGCCGCTGAGCTTCGCAACTATCCACCGGACCCGAACGGCAATCATCCGAGTGTGGCGGTGCTTCGGGCCCGCAGGTCCCGGGCGTCCCTTCACATGTCCGAGCAGTTCATGGCCACGACCACCAGGAGCCAGCGGCATCTCGAACTGTTGCACCAGCTCCGATTCACCTCTTACGTGTGCGTCCCGCTGGTGGCGGAGGACCGGGCCCTGGGAACGCTGACCCTGGTCTCCGCGGGCTCGGGGCGGCGTTTCGGCGAAGCCGATCTGGCGCTGGCCGAGGAGCTGGCTGGGCAGGCCGCCGCGGTCATCGATCGGGCCCGGCGTCACGACAGAGAGCGGGAGGCCGCCCACCAACTCCAACGGAGCCTGCTTCCCGGCCGCCTACCCGACCTTCCGGGCATCGAGATCGCGGTGAACTACATACCGGGGACCGAAGGTGCTGATGTCGGAGGCGACTGGTACGACGTCATCCAACTCGACAACGGCGCCGTTGGCCTGGCCATCGGTGACGTCGCCGGCCACGACATGGGGGCTGCGGCGTTGATGGGGCAGCTTCGCAACGCCACCCGGGCCTACGCCATACGGGACGGCATCAATCCGGCGGCGGTACTCGACGAGTTGAGACGATTCTCCGACATCCTCGAGATCGAGCGGATTGCCACCGCGGCCTACGCCAGATTTTCGCCGCTCACCGGCGCGTTCCGGGTGGCGAGCGCGGGTCACCCTCCCCCTCTCATACTCCGCGCCGCGGGCGAGGTTGAGGTGATGGACCTCGTGCCCTCGCCCCCGATCGGTCTGCGCAGCGCGCTGTCCGAGGAGTCTTCCGTCGTGCTGGGCATCGGGGACATCGTGGTGATGTTTACGGACGGTCTCGTCGAGCGGCGTGGAGCCGGCATCGACGAGGGAATGGATCTGTTGGCCCAGACGATGGTCAGCGCCAAGGGGCACAGCACCGCTGAGCTCTGCGCCCAAATCGTGGCGGAGGTCGTACCGGACGGAAGCCGGCAGGACGACATCGCCATACTGGTCGTCCGCCGAGTCGGACCGTAGTGCACCCGTCGCGCACCGCCTCGCAGCGCAGCCGGGAGTTAGCCGTCGACCCGGTGCGCCTGCTGCTCTACTCCGGGGCGGTTCCCTTCGATGCGGCTGCGGCGGCGGCGGCGACGGTCTCGAACAGTGGGATCACCTGATCGATCCCGCTGATGCTGAAGATCCTGCGGATGCTCGACCGGTTGGCGACCACGCCCAAGGACCCAGGGCCCAACTGTTTGACCACGCCGATCAACAGGTTGAGCCCCGTAGAGTCCATGAATCGAACGCCGTCGAGATCCACGATGAGTTGCCGGGCACCGTCCCCGAGCACCGTATCGATCGCGGACCGCAACGCAGGTACGCTCGAGATGTCGATCTCCCCGGATACGGCGACGACCGCGTGGCCCGCAACTTTCGTCACTTGCAGCGTGATTGGCTCAGTCATCGGCTCCTCGTCTCTGGCCCGCTCGGGCAACCAGGACCTCGTTACCAAGGATGGCGGACACACCGCTGATTGCACCCGTCGGCTCATGGCACCTGAGTCTTGACCACAGACTACGGTGAGGCCTCACCCGTTTGAGTGATTCCGTCCGGGTCGTCTCTCGGAGAGCTCGGCATCGAAGTCCGGTGGGTGGGTATCGACAGAGGGATGGCGCGAGAGAACCCGAAGGGCGATGACCGCCGATCAACGGCAGGCGACGGTCCGTTGCGGGTGGCCATCGTCAACGATTACGCCGTGATCGTCGCCGGCGTTCGGGCCCTGCTGGCCCCTCGCCGGTATCGCGTCGATGTCGTCGAGCTAGACGTGCAACGAGACCCCGAGCACCGCATCGACGTGGCGCTGTTTGACGCCTATGGGCAGCCCGGGTTGGGCCTTCACCGCGTCAGGTCACTGGTGCAGAGGGAAAATGTCGGAGCAGTGGCCGTCTACACGTGGAGCCTCACCGAGGCCAGCAGGACCGCGGCCTACGACGCGGGGGCGCGAGGTCTTATCGCCAAGACGCTCTCCGCGGACGCCCTGGTGGACTCGCTCCAGGCCGTAGCCAGTGGCCAGATCGTCGAGACCGGAGGATTCCGGGGAGGGGTCCAAGGGCCGTGGCCCGGATCGCAGTGGGGGCTCACCGCCCGGGAAAGCGAGACCCTGGCCCTGGTAGCCACCGGCATGACGAACCGCGCCATCGCCGAGGCCCTCTTCGTGAGCGAGAACACCGTTCGTACCCATCTCAAAGCGGTGTTCCGCAAACTCTCGGTCACGAACCGCAGCCAGGCGGTCGCCCGAGCCCTGGCCGACTCCAGCTTCGTCATCCGACGCGCCGACCAGGGCCCTCCCGGTCAGACCTCGGAGAGGACATGAGCTCAGGCTGACACTGCCGCCGCGATGGCACCGAAATCTGAGGTCTCTTGGCCTGAACGGAGCCAAGGGCCGCCGCCGGCCGGCACCTTGCTTCCTCGTGGTCGTGGTATCCGACCTCCGACTCGAGGTCGCTGACTCTGCTGTGGCTCTCGGGCTATCGTCCAAACGGAGCATGAACCACACGGTTTTGCCCTGGCTGGTGGGGATGATGCCCCAGTCGTCGGACATGCCCTGGACGACCCGAAGTCCCCGGCCCGAAGGTTCCCCGGTGCCGGATAATCCCAACGACGGTTGTCCGGGCCCGAAATCGGTAACTTGCACGCGGATAGTGGACGACGTCATCTCGATCCGCACGGAGAAACGGGATCGTGCGTGCCTGACGGAGTTGGTGGCCAACTCGGACACCATCAGCTCGACGAGATCTTCTGTGTCCCTTGCCACCTTGCCGTCGAGGACTTCGATCACGAAGCGGCGGGCCAGCGTTGCCGACTCCACACGGTGCGGGAAGGAGCGACTCTGGTTCACGGCTGAATGGGCAAGATGCCGGACACACCGGTCAGTTCGATGACGCGGCGCACGATCTTTGACGGGTTTCGCAGCTCAACCGAGGTGGCCGTGGCCGTCCGCAGGACCTCAGCTAAGCCCGAGCTGTCCATAAACCTCAGGGCTCCTAGATCAAAGACCAGGCGTGGTGGCTTTCCCTCCAGCAAGGGATCGAGCGCCTCCTGCAAGACACCGATACTGGACAAGTCGAGCTCGCCAGTCAACCGAAGGACCGGTCCATTGGGTTCGTGTTGCACTTCGACAGCCAGGGGCGCACGGTCTTCGCTCTCTACTCTGTCCATCTGACCGCCAGAATCGCCGTGTCGTCGTTGTTGCCGTCGTCAGCGAGACCGGATACGAGGGCCGTAAGCAGACCATCGAGGGATCCATCCGCTTCGACGGCAACATCGTGGAGACGGTTGAGGCCCACGTCCAGGTTCTCTCCCCTTCGTTCAACGAGGCCGTCGGTATAGGCCACCAGGGTCCCCTGGGCCGGCATGGCCACCGTGACCGCAGAGTACGGTCCAGGGCTTAGGATGCCGGCTGGGACGCCGAGTGCAGTCGTCAGGAAATTGCCGCCAGAATCGTCAAGCAAAAGCGGTGGAAGATGCCCGGCGTTTACTATGACAAGCTCCCGGTTCTCAGTGTCGATGAGGATGCCGAGGACCGTAGCAAAGCGGTCGCCTTCCTCGAGTTTCATCAAACTGGACAGCTTGGTGATGATCACTTCCGGGGAATCGTGCTGGGCGGCATAGGCCCTGATCGTGTAACGCAACGAGGCCATGACTGTGGCAGCTCGCAAACCGCGACCCGAGACGTCACCGACGACGAGCAGGGTGTGCTGATCGTCGATGGCTATGACGTCATACCAGTCTCCTCCGATCTCCAGCCCCTCCACTCCCGGCACGTACCGAGCCCCGATCTCGAGTTGGTCGACTTCGGGCAGGACCTCGGGGAGCAGGGCATGCTGTAGGCCCTCAGCCAGATCGCGCTGCTCGGCGTACAGCCGCTCATTCTCTTTGGCGACCTGGTCGAGGCGGAGCGCCAACTGCTCGGCATCACGCCGGCGGCGGATCAGGCGCTCAGTGAAGATCCCGCCTACGAGCGAGAGTCCTCCTCCAGTCACCGCCAGGATCCATGGCAAACGGGCTGCAAGATCTCCTCCGAGAGGTGCTTTGGGCGACATAACCAGGTCGAAGGCGTTGTCGCCGAACGGTACAACTGTCGACGAGGTCCGTCCGGCGAGCGGAAGTCGTTGACTGCTCGTCGCCAGCAAATCCACTGAACGCGCGGACCGAGCCAGGTAGAGCGCGTAGTTCAAGCCGGAGAAGGCCGAGGTGCTGGAGATCGGAGACCGGCGATCCTCAGGCAATGCGCTCTCGGCATACACCGCGTACGACGGCTTACTACCGGGGGCGAAGTAGGCATAGCCGAGCCGGAAGTCGCCGCGATGAAGAAGTCCAATCACGCGTAGGAGCGGTTCCGTCGACGTTCCCGAGAACAAGTTCGTGGCGCGCACCGACCCAGAGGCGAGGTCGGGCGCCACGCCCTCCACCGCAAGCGGGCGCACCGGGCTCTGGTGAACCGGCCACAGGGATGCCGAAACGAGCGCACCGACGTCAGCATAAGTGCTGACGTGATGGCAAAGGGGTCCGGGAGCACAAGCCAGCGACTCCGCCGTGGACGCCCCATCAATGTGGGTAATAAATAGGTAATGGGAGTATGTGCTCAGGTGATCAGCCGGGGGACTCGAGTTCCGGCGACTCAGGCGAGACCAGAGAGACCTTGACCGCCATGAGAGATC
>Ga0302326_10006806_pt1 | contig 25568 bp, 26 predicted proteins | sample Palsa_T0_3_FD_202264 | JGI IMG/M metagenome (GOLD analysis project Ga0302326, IMG submission 202264) | Peat permafrost microbial communities from Stordalen Mire near Abisko, Sweden - Palsa_T0_3 | ecosystem: Environmental > Terrestrial > Soil > Palsa > Peat permafrost | place: Sweden: Abisko... | reverse complement strand
TGGCGACCACGTATATCTGCTGCGCGTTGTCCGGCGGCCTCGACATAGTGAAGAACACGCTCGCGCCCCACACAAACATGATCATGGTCAGCCCGAAGGGGACCACGCTCCAGAGGAGCTCCAGGCTTATCGCGCCCTCTATCGGAGCGGGCAGCTCGGATTCGGAACGCCGCCGGTAGCGGACGGCAAAATAGAAAATGCAGAGGAAAATCCCAACTGAAAAGAAGGCCGCCACGGCCAGCAGGAAGTAGAGCAGATGATCCACCATCGGCGCGATGCTGGAGGCTTGCACTGGAAATAGAGGAAGTTCCGATCCCATGGCGTTATTTAACTTGTCTTAGAATGCGGCGATCTCTCTGCCAGTCGTGACGCCACGCTACGAACAGAAATGCGCTGCAAATCAGGACGAAGGTGGCTCCTGCCAGGCGCACCATATTCATGGCGATGGCGCCATATTTGCCCGAACCCGGATCGTAGTGATAGCAAAAAAGCAGGACCTGATCGACCGGCGTGCCGATCTTGTTCTGGGAAGCCTCCACCAGCCCAAGGCGGACGTCGCGCGGCGCATATTCGACGCCGTAGAAGTATCGCGAGAGCTTGCCCCGCGGGGTAAGAATCATGATGGCGCTGGCGTGCGCGAACTGGCCGGTAGCCGGATCGAACTTATATTGGTAGCCTACCGCCTCGGTAAGCGCTTTGATAGACGGCTCATCCCCTGTTAGAAAGTGCCAGCCATTAGCCGTGTTGGGACGGCGATAGCGTTGCAGGTAGTTGGCCTTCTTGCGCGCGGCGATTTCCGGCGTATCGCGAGGATCGAAGCTCACCGCCACCACTTCAAAATCGCGGCCGGGATCGAGCGAAACTGCTTTCAGGCTGCTCTCCACGCCATTCAGGATCAGGGTGCAAAGCATAGGGCAGTTATAGTAAACCAGCGCCAGCAGCACCGGTTTGTTCCCGCTGAAGTAAGTGGAAAGCGGCAGCGACCGGCCAAATTCATCCCGAAAGACGATATCCAGCGGCACCTGCTGGTTCAGCTTTTGTTCGATGTTCACGCCTCGCAGACCGGCCGGCAGAGGCGCAGGTTTGGAATTGGAATCCCGCATGGCGGATGGCTGCGCGGGCGCCGGCTGGCCGGGCTGAGCCCAGACAGCCGAAATCGACAAAAGCGAAATGAAAACGATTTTAGGCAATATCATGGCGTCTTCCCGGATGGCGTCTTTCCGGCAGTGGGTACCATCGGTGCTCCAGGTTGTGAGCGCACCGGCAGCAAACCCTTTTCCAGGATCAGGTCCATGGCCCGATCCACAGGGATTTGTACGACCCCTTTGTCCGGATCGATCCAGGCGTATTGTTTCAATTTCCGATCCTCCGCTTCCCTCATCTCCTTCATGTCCAGCGAGGGATTCGCCTCGAGACGTGGCCCGGGTGGCAGCTTTTCCACCATCGCGCCCATAGGCGGTACCGGCGGCTGGGCCTCCGCCGCCCGCTTCGCGAAATACCGGAACAACCCTACCACGCCGAACAGGAAGACGAGGACTAAGAACGCCATCCCGATCCCGAACTTCGTCACCGAAACAGCGTTGACGTCTCCGGGTTCGTAGTGGACGTGCGGATTCCTCGGTTCCTCAGTATTGGGTTCATTCTCCGCCAAGTTCCAATGCCTCCTCCAGCAGCGGATCTCCGACCGGCATCAACGGGCGGCGTTCCAACTGCCATAAAAATGCAGCCAGCCAGATTCCGCCGATCCCGATCGGCGCTAGAAAATCCATCCAACTCACGCCAAAATGTCCCTTGCGGAAATCCGGCGCCACCAGCCAGTACAAATCCACGAAACGCATGACGATCACCCAGGCGGCGACGGCGCGCAGCAGTTTGAAATTGCGCTTGATATCGCGCGAGAGCAGCAGGGCGAACGGCAAGCCGAAGTGCAGGAATACGAGTGACAATCCGATGTAGCCCCAGCCGCCGCGCAGGCGCTCGATATACCACGGAATCTCTTCCGGCAAATTGCCCGCCCAGACGATCAGGAATTGCGAAAACGAAAAGTAGGCCCAGACCATGACAAAGGCAAGCAACAGCTTACCGATATCGTGGAGGTGACGGTGCGTCAGCACACCGGCCAGCGGCGGGCGCTTGCTGAGCACCACCAGCAAACAGATCAGAAATGCCAGCGCCGAAAGTCCCTCGCCGGCGATGAACAACAGCCCGAAGATCGTCGAGAACCAGTTGGGATCGAGCGATAGTATCCAATCCACCGCCATGAAGGTGACGCTGAATCCGTAGAACACCAGGCCCGGCCCGCTGATGGCCGCCAGCCGTCCGGAAGCACGTACGTCTCCGCTATCCTGTTCGCCCGACCACTTATATAAGAAGTGCGCAATCATCATCCATCCCGCAAAATAAACTGCCGCGCGGATCAGGAAAAACGGCACGTTCAGATATACCGCTTTATGCTGCAGCACAGGGTCATGCAGGACGACTTCCGGATGCGACCACTGATAGAGATGCGGGATGCCGAAAGCGATGGGGAGGAACAGAATCAGCAACAGGGGGAAGGTGCGCGAGGCCGCCTCGCAGGGCCGCCGGATGACCATGCCCCAGGCGCCACCCGTCAGGTACTGCAACATCAGCAGCGCCGTCGATCCCAGCGTGACTCCGATGTAGAACATATAACACCAGAGATAGGAGCGGAAGAACTGGCTCGCATTGAAAAAGCCGCCGATGATGCACAGGATCAGCGCGGACGCGCCGACCACCAGGAGACGCGTGCGCCAGCCGCGCAACTCGCCAGCGAGCTCGGCCGGAATAGCGAAGGAACGCATGTTGGCCGCGGCCGGCATTACTTTGTCCCTCCCGTCGTCAGTTGGGCGCGGGCTTCCGGCGACACGTCGTTTATCGATGCGTTCTGGCTCAACTGCAGCACCCGCTCGTAGGCCACGATGGCCCAGCGGTCGGAGGGCTCAATCTGCGCGGCATAATCCGGCATGGCGCCGAATCCTTCGGTGATCACGCCGTAAATATATCCGACGGACGCTTTCCGCAGACGCTCGATATGAAACGAAGGCGGCCGCCGGTATCCGCGCCGGACTACCATGCCGAAGCCGGTACCCAGGCGATCATGGCAGGGGGAGCAGTAGATGTTGTACCGCTGCTGCCCGCGATCGAGGACCTCGCGCGTGATGGCGAAGGGGAACGCATCTACGGGTTTGCCGTCGATCTTTCCGGTGTAGAACTCCGTGTCGGCATCCAGATGGCCGCGCGCAACGGTGCCTTCCACCAGCGGGCGCTCGGAGCGGCCGTCGTCGAAGAAGGTGCTGGGACGCAGCGGGATATACTTGGGCTGATCCTGCATATCCTGGCGACAGCCGGTCAACAAGACCGCAAGACATAGGATGCCGGGCGCCCAACAGGCAGTTACTATCCGCTCCCTCACGGTCACGGCTCGGTTTGCGGTCACGGCTCGGTTTGCGGTCACGGCTGGGTGAGAGCTAGTGTGCAACTTCGGCTACCTCGCGCGGCTCCAAACTCTCCAAAAAATCTTCGGTCGCCTTGCGATCGAATAACGGGTCGGTCGCTCGAATACACAAGAAAAACCGGCTGCGGGAGGCCCGCGCAAAACGGGGCACGTTGAAGGTCGGGTGATAGGGCATGGGCAAGCCGCACAATGCCAGCAGCCCAAACACCGCCGAGATCGCGGCGAACAATATGGTCAGCTCGAAAGTGATTACAATGTACATCGGCCAGCTATCCAGCGGGCGTCCCGCGACGTTGATCGGGAAGTAGATCACCGTGACGTAATACTGCATCAGAAACCCGGTCAGCCCTCCCAGGATGCCGCCTGTTAGTACGATGAGCGGTAATTTGCTCTTGGACAGGTGCAGCGCCTCGTTGAGCTCCTCGATGGGGAAGGGCGTATAGGCGTCCATCTTGCGGTATCCGCGGGCGCGCGCCTCGCGGGCGGCGTTCACCAGGGCGGTCGGATTATTGAACTCCGCCATGACGCCATAGATCGGAGGTCTCGGTTTCATGCTTCGCCCTCCTCCTCGATTTTGGCTTGCGGCAGCAGCGTGCGCACTTCAAAGATCGAGATCATCGGCAGCAGCCGGATGAAAAGGAAGAACAGGAAGGTGAACAAGCCGATAGTTCCCGCGTAGGTCGCCCAATCCCAACGGGTGGGGTGGAAGACGCGCCAGGAAGACGGCAGAAAATCCTGCGCCAGGCTGGTGACGATGATGACAAATCGCTCCAGCCACATGCCCATCAGTACCACCAGGGATGCCAGAAATAGAAAGAGCGGCTTACTTCGCACGCGTTTGAACCAGAGAAACTGCGGCGACACAATATTGCAGGTGATCAGAAACCAGTAGGCGCCCGCATACGGCCCGGTCATGCGGTTCCAGAGGGCCGAGCTCTCGTATACGTTCCCGCTGTACCAGGCCGTGAAGGTTTCGAGCATATAGGAATATCCCACGATCAAGCCCGTCGCCAGCATTACCTTGGCTGAGTTATCCAGGTGCTTGTCGGTGATGAGACCTTCCAGGCCGTAAACCCAGCGCAGCGGGATCGCCAGTACCAGCACCATGGCGAATCCGGAGTAAATAGCGCCAGCCACGAAGTAGGGTGGGAAGAACGTGCTGTGCCAGCCCGGGACGATAGCGATGGTGAAGTCGAAACTCACCACCGTGTGGACCGAAAGGACCAGAGGTGTAGCCAGACCGGCAAGCAATAGGGAAGCGGTCTCGTAATGCAACCAATGGTGCGCCGAACCACGCCAACCCATGGCCAGCATACCGTAAACGCCGCGCGCCATCCGGTTGGTCGCGCGATCGCGCAGGGTAGCCAGGTCCGGCATCAGGCCCACGAACCAGAACAGAAACGAAACTGTCGCGTAAGTGGAGACCGCGAAAACATCCCACACCAATGGGCTGCGAAACTGCGGCTGCACGCCCATGGTATTGGGATACGGGAACATCCAGTAGAACAACCAGGGACGGCCCATGTGCAGCAGCGGAAACATCCCGGCGCACGCCACGGCGAACAGCGTCATGGCCTCGGCGAAGCGGTTGATGGAGTTGCGCCACCGTTGATTCAACAACAACAGAATCGCGGAGATGAGCGTGCCGGCGTGTCCGATTCCGATCCACCACACGAAGTTGGTAATGGCGAAGCCCCAACCCACCGGGATCATGATGCCCCAGATCCCGACACCCTTGGCAAACAGCAGGGCCACGCACCACAAAAACACCAGCAACAGCGCGAAGCCGGCGGAAAAGCAGGCCATCCAAAAGGCGGGCGTGCGCCGGGTCAATACCACGGAGGCGATCTGGTCGGTAACCGTGCCGAACGTGTATCCGGGCGCGATCACGGGCTCCGGCGGTAACTCCTCCTCTATGATGGGTCTCTCGTCAGCCATAGTCGACTTAGGTCTCGATTTCCGGGTTGGGGTTGCGCAGCGCGGCCAGATAAGTGGTACGCGGCCGCGTATTCAAGTCCGCCAACAGGCCGTAATTGATCTTCTCCGCCTTCAACTTCGTGACCCGGCTGTTGGGGTCGTTGATATCGCCGAAGATGATAGCTTCGGTGGGACAGGTTGCCTGACAGGCCGTCTGAATCTCACCGTCGCGCACCTTGCGTTCCTCCTTCTCCGCGTCGATCTTGGCCCGATTGATGCGCTGTACGCAGTAAGTGCATTTCTCCATCACGCCGCGGCTGCGCACGGTCACGTCCGGGTTGCGCTGCAGCTTCAGGCTGGGAGTGTTCCAGTCCGAAAACAGGAAGAAGTTGAAGCGTCGCACTTTGTACGGGCAGTTGTTCGAGCAGTAGCGCGTGCCCACGCAGCGGTTGTAAACCATGTCGTTGAGGCCCTCACTGCTGTGGCTGGTGGCTTGCACGGGGCAGACCAGCTCGCAGGGAGCGTTCTCGCACTGCATGCACGGCACGGGTTGATTGTAGATCTTGGGATTCTCTATATCGCCGTGGAAGTAGCTGTCCACGCGGATCCAGTGCATGTGGCGGCCGTGATGCACTTCCTGCTTCCCAACTACCGCGATGTTATTCTCCGCCTGGCAGGCGACCACGCATGCGCCACACCCGGTGCAGGCAGTCAGATCGATGGCCATGCCCCAGGCGTATTTATCGTACCTGTATTCCGGATAGAGCGTCAGTTCGCGCGGCGGGGCTTCCGCGGACTCCTGGATCACGTTGGGATTGCTGCGATACTTATCGATGGTGGTGGCTTCGATGATGTGGCGGCGCGTATCGAGGGCGTGGTAATCCTGGATGGAAACCAGCAGGTAATCGCTCCCCACTTTGCGGGCATTCAGGCCGAAGTCCTGCCACAGCGCCGTGGACGTCCGCATGCCGTAGGCATTGAAACCGATGCGCGTGCCCACGTGGCCGGCGCGTGTCCTTCCGTAACCCAGGTGCACGGTGACGGAGCCGTCCGCGTGGCCCGGCTGGATAGAGACGGGGGCGCGCATCTTGTAGCCACGGTACTCGAGCTCAACAAGGTCGGAAGTGACCACGCCCTTTTCGTGCGCGGTGGCGGGGCTCATGAAGGCGGCATTATCCCAGGTGATCTGCGTGATCGGTCTGGGGAACTCCTGCAGCCAGCCGTTATTCGCAAAGCGGCCGTCATAGACCGCCGGATCGGGACGGAAGACGATTTCAAGCCCCTGCTGGCCGGCCGGCTGCGGCAGCGATGCGGCCCAGCCCGCGCGCAAGGCAACGGTTTTGACCGGCAGCGCCGTATCCGGCACCACGCCATCGTGCACCGCCTTGCGCCACCAGGCTTCGAAATCCGCGCCGGTGTGCTGGCTGTTCCAATAACTCTTTACGATGTCGTACCCGGAGCGCTCCGGCTGGTCGGTGAGCATGGTGAGGACTTCGTGCACCGATTTTCCGGCATAGAGCGGGGCAATCAATGGCTGCATGATGGTGACGGTGCCATCGTGCGCCCGGCAGTCGCTCCATGTCTCCAGGTAATGAGTCATGGGCAGGTGCCAATGACAAAGTTCGGAAGTCTCGTCTTCGTGCAGGCTCAGGTGGACGCGCAGAGTGGCCTTTTTCAAGCGATCGCGGAAGCCCAGCTCGACTGGCGCGTCGTAAACCGGATTGCCGCCCAGGACCACTAGCAGATCCACCGCGCCGGCATCCAGATCTTTGACCAGGTCGTACAGCGAGGCGACCTGATCGACCGGATTGGCCTCCACCGGCTCGGTGTACACAACGGTCTTGCCGACGTTGCCCAGCAGGGCGTTCATGCTGTGCGCCAGCGCGTGGACCGCCGGGCTTTGCTGCTCTCCGGCGATTACCAGGCTGGCACCGCGATGCCGCTGGAGATCGCGCGCGATGGGGCCGATCCATTTGTCGAAGGCCGCGTTCGGCACGCCCTTTCGACCGCTGGTATCGGCGCCCAGCGCGGCTGCCAGACTCCAGGCGAACTGCTCCACGTCGGCGGCGCGCAACGGTAATCGGTGGTCGGCCTTGGTTCCCGTAGGAGTCGGCATGGGCTCGACTACGTACAGCCGGTTCATATCGGTCTGGGGAGTGCGCACACGCCGTCCCGCCGCGAACTGGCGCGCGTACCGCAGGCTGCCGGGACCCGAGGATAGGAAATCCGCGTCGAGCGACACGATTACATTGGCGCCGCGCAGATCGTATGTAGTGTTGACGGGCTGTCCTAAGGCCAGACGCGCTCCGGCCGCCGCCGAGTGCGCCACAGCGGGCTCCCATTGATGCCATTTAGCGCCCGGAAATACCGCCAGCATTCCCTTGATCTGGTCCGCCAGGGTGGGCGAGGTGACCGTCTCGGTGAGAATACGCAGGCCCGCGCCCTGCTTGGCTTTCTGCGCCGCGACCGCTTGCTGAACGGTTCCCAGGAAGGCACCCCAGGAGCGTATCTCGCCTTCCTGCGCCAGCGCCTGAGAGCGATCCGGATCGTACAGCCCGAGCACGGATGCCTGCGCGTAAACGTCGCATGCGCCCAGGCTCGGATGGTCCGGATTGCCCTCTATCTTGGTCGGGCGCCCCTCGTGGCTTTCCACCAGCAATCCGGTGGAGCTCGCGCCCAGCGGCATGGCCGTTGCAAAAAACATCGGGCGCCCGGGCACCAGCTCTTCAGGCTGCCGGACGTAGGGGTTGATGTGCTCGGTAGGCTGCCGCGTGCAGGCGCTCAACCCCGCCAGCGCCAGCGAAGCTCCCATGAGCTTGATGAAATTGCGCCGGCTGTCGCCATCCTCCCATTCCGAGGCGTAGCGCGGAAATTCGCGGTGCATCAAGTCCTGGAATGCGTCGGTTTGAGCCAGGTCTTCCAGGCTGCGCCAGTATTCCCGTCCGTGGGATTTCTCCAGCAGGGCGCGGACGGCCGGCAGATCGAGTTTTTTTGATTCACTCATCTTTATCTTGCTTCACTCATCATCTTGCTTCACTCATCGGTGGCAAGTGGAACAACTCGTAAGGGCCCGTACGTCTTGAATCTTATATTCCGCGACCAGCTTGCGTCCAAGTGTTTCCTGGTCCTCTTTAGGCTCATAGCCCATGGTGAACACCGCATCGCGGGGACGCACATGCCGCTCCGGGTTCCGATGACAATCCAGACACCATTCCATCTGCAACGAGTTCTGCTGCCACATGAGGGGCATCTTATCCACTCTGCCGTGGCAACTCTCGCAACCGACTCCCTTGTTGACGTGAATGCTGTGGTTGAAATATACGTAATCGGGCAAGTCGTGTACCCGGGTCCACGAGATGGATTGTCCGTTGCGAAAACTCTCCCGCACGGGCTCCAGGGTCGGGCTGGTGCGATAGAGTACCGAATGGCAGTTCATGCACGTTTTGGTCGGGGGGATATTGGCGGTGTTGGAAGTCTCAACGGTGGTATGGCAATACCGGCAATCGATTCCGCAATCCGCCACGTGGTGCGCATGGCTGAACGGCACCGGCTGTTCGCGCGGATCCCCCTGGCGCGTCTCGTAGCCGGAGCGATCCAGCGTGGCGAAAGCCCACGTCAGAAAAGCCAGGACGAACACCGCGCCGTATATCGTTATGCGCGAGAGAGTGTTCGTGCTGCGATGAAAGATCTGGGCCATCTCGTCGGATTCCGCCTCAATTTCTTATCATCCTACTACCGCGATTCATCCTACTACCGCGATGCAAAACACCGGAATTCGTTGGATGTTCGCATAGTGCGATAGGTGACAACTTCTTCAAGTTTCAAACGCGCTACGAATGCTTTCGCTCCAACAGATGAACACAAGTCTCCAGACGGCTTTCGCCGCCGTCATTGATTGCGAAGTGCGCGGGCCTGATTTGGCCCGCGTGTACCTCTCCGTTCCACAGCGACGCACCGGCAAACTCGCCATCTTTGCGCAGCGCGTAGAAATTCAGATCGACCTTTTCCAGCGTGGACGGATTGTTTTCGAAATTGCGCGCGACCCGCTTGAGGGCATCCAGGCACGCCTCGCGCGGCGACATTCCGTGACGCATGTTCTCGACGATGGTGTGGCCGCCGGCGACGCGGATATTTTCCTCGCCGCGGCCCGTGGAACCCGCGCCGCCCACATCCTGATCCACGTATAAACCCGCTCCGATGATGGGTGAATCTCCGACACGGCCCGCAATCTTCCAGGCTAGCCCGCTGGTGGTGGTTACGCCGGACATCTCACCCTTGGCGTTCAGCGACAGGCAGTTGATCGTGCCAGTGGTGGGGTGCACGGCCATCTCCCAGGCCCAGGCGAGGGTTGGTTCATCCGCTTCCGGGAACATCCCCCGCAGGCTGGACATGGTCTTGGCCTTTGCAGCGGCGTTCGGAGAATCCAGGCCCGGCCCCCAGTTGCTATGGCCGCTCGGGTCGCGCAGGGCAACCTTCCAGGTCAGCCAGGCCAGGCGGGCCTTTTCGGTGAGCAGGTCCTGTTCGGGAAAGCCCATCTCCACAGCGAATTTCGTGGCGCCGGCGCCGACTATCATCAGGTGGTCGGTCTGCTCCATGACCAGCTTCGCGATTTTCGACGGAGTCTTGATGCCGCGTATGGAGGCCACCGACCCGGCTCGCCGCGTGGGACCGTGCATCACGCTGGCATCCAGTTCCACGACGCCTTCTTCGTTCGGCAATCCGCCATAGCCGACCGAGGTATCTTCCGGGTCCTCTTCGTTAATATTCACGCCGGCGATCACGGCATCCAGCGTGTCGCCGCCAGCCTTCAGAATCTCCATGGCGCGGGCGGTGGCGCGTAATCCGTTCGCGCTCGAAATGACGATACTTCTGGAAGCCTGCGCGGGAGCCGCTCCCAGTGCCGGCAGCAGCGCCGAGCCGAGCATGAGCGCCCTTCTGCTGATTCCTTTGTCTTGCTGCATCTTCCGCTCCACCACATCCGTTACAAACGTCACATTATGTCACAGATAATGGCGGAGGATGTACTCCGTTTTACGTTCGGGTCCACGAGCGTTAACACCTTTTACAAAATTTTTACAAGACCAAAACCTCCTCACCGGGCCGAATCCGTAGGATCAAATGTGAGGCAAGACATAAAAAAGGAGATTTATCATGGAACCACTTCAGATGCCCAATTCGCACACGGAACGCTACCAGGATCAGCACCTGGAGCTGAATTTCGAACATAAAATCGCACTCCTCGACACTAAACCCCTAGGGTTAACTCGAAAAGAATACGACCTTCTGGAACTGCTGATTAAGAACGCCGGCGATGTTGTGGAGCGCGAGATACTGCTGCTGCGCGTGTGGGGCTATAACAACCAGATCCGCACACGCACGCTGGACGTGCATATTCGCAGGCTGCGCAAAAAGATCGGTGAGCACAGCGGGGTCTACATCGAGACCATCTTCGGCGTGGGCTACCGGTTTCAGCCGTTCCGGACACCGAGGCGCGCGCCCGCATTGACTCCGGCGATGGCGATCGGCGCCTGAACCGCCCGCCGGGCTAGAATGGGGGTTCTCAATGCCGCAGAGAATTCCTCCGGCCCGGTTTCTTTCGGGCTCCATCAGTCTGCCCGGCGATAAGTCGATCTCGCATCGGTATGCCATGATCGCCTCCATCGCCGAAGGGGACAGCCGGATTCGGAATTACTCGACCGGCGCGGATTGTCATTCGACGCTGAATGCCATGCGCGCGCTGGGAGTTCCGATCGAGGAGCATGGAACCGCGGTAGTCATCCACGGCCAAGGCCTGGATGGCTTGCGGCAGCCGGCGGCGGACCTGGACGCGGGCAACTCCGGCTCGACCATACGCATGCTGTCCGGCTTGCTGGCGGCGCAACGCTTCGGAACCCGGATCGGGGGAGACCAATCTCTCTCACAGCGTCCCATGCGGCGAATCATGGAACCGCTCGGCCGGATGGGCGCCTCGATTTCCGCCCGCGATGGCCGTTTTCCGCCGCTCGAAATCCAGGGAGCGGCCCTCCATACTATCGATTACACCCTGCCCGTACCCAGCGCCCAGGTCAAAACGTGCGTTCTGTTCGCGGGACTCTATGCTGAAGGCGCGACCATTGTACGCGAGCCGGTGCGCTCCCGTGATCATACCGAGATCGCCCTGCGGGAGTTTGGCGCGGATCTGCGCGTGGCGGCCAGGACGATCATGATGCAAGGCCGCCCCACACTCGCCGGGCGCGATCTGACAGTGCCGGCCGATCTGTCTTCCGCTGCGTTCTTCCTGGTGGCTGCGCTGATGCTGCCAGGTTCAAGCCTGACCGTAAGTGGCGTTGGGCTGAATCCCACCCGCGCGACGCTTCTCGATTTCCTGACGGGGATGGGAGCGGAAATCCGGATCACGGACGTGGAATGCCGCGACGGCGAGCTTGTGGGCGAGTTGTTGGTGAAGAGCTCTCGGGTGCGCGGCGGAACGATCGAAAAGGAAACCACGGCGGCGTTGATCGACGAAATTCCGGTACTGGCGGTGCTGGGCGCGGCGAGCCAAGACGGGCTCACCATCCGCGATGCGGGTGAGTTGCGCATCAAGGAGACGGACCGCATCGCCACCATCGCGGAGAACCTGCGGCGTATGGGCGTGCGGGTTGAAGAGACTCCCGATGGCCTTTTCATTGGCGGCGGCCAGAAGCTCCACGCGGCTGAACTGGATTCATTTGGCGACCACCGCATCGCCATGGCGTTCACTGTCGCGGCGCTGTGCGCGGACGGCGAATCCGTCATTCAGGGCGCGGAGGCGGCCTCGGTCTCATTCCCGGAATTCTTCGAGATCCTGCGGGGAGTCCGCGGTTAATTGAGTGAATACTTAACCGCGCAGATCCAATATCAGCGCATCCAGCGCGATGGATTTTTGAATATTCCGGCGGATCAATCGGGCCAGCTCATCCACCCTCTTTACCGCGGAGCGTATCCATTCGAAGGAAACCTTGCGCGCCACATTCTCAAGTTCCGCCCGCAGATCCTGGTTGCGGACCGTGCCACCGGATTCGCGGAGAACCAGTACGTCGTGCAGCAGGTCGTAAAGCACCTTCAAGTGCAGCTCCAGCTTCTCGCTTTTGCTGCGCCCGATAGCCTCCGAATAAGGCACCCACGCGCCGAATGGTGTCAGGCCCGCCGCTACTTTCAGTAGCGTGAACATGGCCGCGCGGCGCTTGTCGTAAGCCTCCAGATCGATCGAAACGGCCAAGCCGGGACTCCCGGCGCTCAGGGCCGCACGGCGCTCCGCATCGTCCAGGCCGCGGGCACGCACGAATTCTCGTGTATCCTCGATCGAAAGCGGCGTGAAATAAAACGGGACGGCCCGCGAGCGAATGGTGGGCAGCAGATCGTACGCGTTCTCCGCCGTCATCACCAGGATCAGATGCGCGGACGGCTCTTCCAGCGTCTTGAGCAGGGCGTTGGCGGCGTGCTCGCCGGCGCGATCCACGTGGTCGATCAGGAAGACGCGGCGGCTGCCGCTGTTGGGCGCCAGCTTGGCCCAATCGCGCAGCAGCCGCGTCTGGTCGATGGAGATTTGCCGCAAGGGTCCATCCGGGGGAAAAGACACAAAGTCCGGATGCGAAGCGAACAGCAGGGGATCCTGATTGCGTTTGTCGGCCGGCCAACGCTCGCGCTCGGCAACCGTGGCCAGGTTGTCCGGCAGGCTCAGATCGTCGCGCTCGATTTGTTCCGCATGCCCCAGCAGATGCGCCGCCAGCCTGCGCGCCAGGGTGGCCTTGCCTACCCCCTCCGGCCCCGCGAATAAGAGCGTTTGCGCCAGGCGGCCGCGGACAATCATCTGCTCCAGCGCCGAAGCCACCTGCGGGTTTCCCCAGAAGGGCTCAAACATAGGGCTCGACGATATCCCAAATTTCACGCGCCGTGGCTTCGCGATCCGCACGGCCATCGACAATACGAAAGCGGTGCGGCTCGCGCGCCGCCAACGCATGATACGCCTCGTAGACCTTGCGATGAAACTCGGCGGATTGCTCGTCCATGCGCGTTTCCGTATCCCGCACGGAGGCGTTGCGCGCGTGCGCCCGGGCCAGGCTGGTCTCCGCGTCGATATCGATCAGCAATGTCACATCCGGAACCAGGCCGCGGCAGGCGATGCGGTCGAGCACCATCACGGTTTCCGCGCCCAGACCGCGTCCGCAGCCCTGATAGACCAGCGTGGAATCCGTGAAGCGATCCGACAGTACGATCTTGCCTTCGGCCAGCGCCGGCAGGATCCACTGGTCTACATTTTGTGCGCGACAGGCAAAATAGAGCAGCAGTTCAGTCGTGGGCCGCAGTTCCTGATTGGCGGAATCCAGCAGGATGCGGCGCACCTGCATCCCGATCGGCGTACCGCCTGGCTCGGCGCTTTCGAGCACGGCGCGTCCCCCCCGGCGCAACCGCTCCGCGAGCAGCCGCATCTGCGTAGTCTTGCCCGAACCATCCATGCCCTCAAAGGTGAGGAACAGACTGCGCTTCGGCATTCGGAACTTATATTGTAGCGGTGTGGGGAATGCTCGATGCTCAGGATTTGCAAAGGCCGGCTAAGGCTGGGACGCTACCTGCAGACCGTTGACCACGCGAACTACTTTCGGAACGGCGCCAGCCACCTCAGCGGCGCGGGATTTTCTTTCCGCCGTATTCACCTGCCCGGAAAGGGTGACCACGCCGTTGGTGGAATTGACCGAGACATTGGTCATCGTGGACACACCCAAATCGGCAGCCAGCTTTTCTTTCACCTGCGCGGTGATTTTCATATCATTGACTTGGGCGTCCGGCGACTCATTAGTGCGGCAAGCCACCATCGCAGCCAGCGCCAAAACGCTCCAAAACAGCCATGCGAACCGATACATCCGAGATCCTCCTGGCCAGGTGCGAGCAATCGTCAAGCCACGGTATTTTCGAGCACGCCAATGCCTTCAATCTCAACCTCCACGACGTCGCCCCGCTGCATTGCCCGCGTCGTGCCGGGCGTTCCAGTGTAGATCACATCGCCCGGAACCAGCGTAACCCAGCGGCTGACCCAACTCACCACCGCCGGGCAATCGAAAACCAGATCGGCCGTGGATTGCTTTTGGACCACTTCGCCATTCAGGCGCGTTTCGAGCATCAGGTTGCCATAGTCCGCACCCGTGGCGATCGCCGGGCCCAGCGGCGCAAAGGTGTCGGAACCCTTCGCGCGCCACCATTGCAAGTCCTTGCGCGGCCCGTTCTGCCAATCACGTTCACTGACATCGTTGCCGCAGGTGACACCGAATATCGCGGCGCGCGCCTCTTCGGCCGTAATGCCCGACACGCGCTTGCCGATGACGATCACCAGTTCGCCCTCGAAGTGTACGTTGGCGGCGTCTGCCGGAATCACGATGGGCTCGCCGGGATGCTGCAATGCGCTCACAGGCTTGTAGAACATCTCGGGGCGGTCCGGCTGTTGGCGGTCGCCGAGATGGCTCTTGTAGTTTCGGCCCACGGCCAGGATCTTGGGCGGCTCGCATGGGTACAGCAGCGTCACGCCACTGAGCAGATGCGTGGCGCCGGTTTCCTCGTGGTGTCCAAAGAGATCTCCAGCGATCTCGCGGATGACGGTGCCGTCCAAAATGCCGTATGCGGTGCGGGCATCCTTCCGGTAACGGACATATTTGGTCAATGCTGTGGCGGCTACCGGCATGCAGACGACAATAGCATAGCCTTACAGAGCACCGGACAGTGAGTGTAACAGCAGCCGTCGCGCCTTATCGATTCGTGCCGCGACTTCGGCTTCGTCGGGCAGATTCAGGTGGTACTCGCGAGCAAGCACTCGGTTCGATAGATTGCCGAGCGAATAATGGGCGACCGCTGCGTCTTTCTCAGAGCAGAGGATCAAGCCGATCGGCGGGCTTTCATGCCGATGCGTCCAATTTTCACGCGCGTAGTTGAGATACAGGTTCATCTGGCCGGCATCGGCATGAGTAAATTTACCGAGTTTCAAATCCACAATGATGAGGCATCGAAGTCGGCGGTGGAAGAAAACCAGATCGACCCGATACCATTCGGTGCCTACGCGCAGTCGCTTTTGTCGAGCGACGAATGCAAAATCGTTGCCCAGCTCCAGGAGGAACTGCTCAAGGCTCCGTATGAGTGCGTCTTCGAGTTCCGTTTCCGAATACTCGTCCTTCAGATTCAAGAATTCGAGGATGAACGGATCTCTCACGTAAGCGTCGGCTGATAAGATCTCGTCCTTGACTGGGACGGATTTTGCACGACGGGTCCGCTGATAGGCGCGAGGGCGATCTGGCGATCGAGTTGGCGCACCGACCAGCCGCCTTGCAACGCCTCCCGCTCGTAATAGATTCGGGCCTCTTGGTCCGCGACGGAGAGCAGGCGTACATAGTGTGACCATGGCAGCGGAAATAGAGGCCATAAGCCCGATTTCGCAGACACTGTCTGCGAAATTGACGACGGCACGAATTTCGCAGACACTGTCTGCGGATTCGTCCAGCCCAGGTAAAACAAGCGCATCTGCTCGAGGTTGCGTTCGGAGAACCCGCGGCCAAGCTGGGGCGTGAGGTCTTGGGCCAGCTGCTTTAACAGTTCTTGTCCATAGGCTGCACGCTCCGAGCCAGACTGTTCGTGTTCGACGATCCTTTGGCCCACCAGCCAATAGGTGGATGTCAACACCACATTGACGGATCGGACGGCAGCAAGCCGCGCTTGCTCGATCAGGCGTACAACGCCGCTTAAGAGTTCATGGTAAGGTCGCTGCGGCCGCTTGGGCTTGCGGCGTGCCACCTTGCCGGGACGTTTACTCAGCTTCTTCATGAGCCCAATCTTATGCTAATACCCCCGACCCTTATCCACCACGTTGCGCAGCGGCTTCCCTTGCCGATAAAGCTCGAAGTTGTCCAGGAACACTTGCATCGCGCGCTGCTTCCAGTCCGGCGTGTGATCGGCCGAATGCGGCGAGAGCAGCAGGTTGTCCAAGGCGTAAAACGGATGACCGGTGGGTAGCGGCTCCTGATCGAAAACGTCCAGGGCCGCGCCGCCGATCCGCTTTTCACGCAGCGCGGCGATCAGCGCAGTCTCGTCCACCAGCGGTCCACGGCCCACGTTAATGAGCACGGCGCCGGGCCGCATGGCGCGCAGCTCGGGGGCGCCCACAATGCCGCGCGTTTCCGGCGTCAGCGGCGCGCTCAGCAGCACGTAATCGGAACGGGCCAGCATGTCGAGCTTGCCCTGCTGCCCGGTCCCGCGCCGCAAGGGCAGCACGTGCATACCCATGGCCTCCGCCCGCCGTGCCGCCGCCTTGCCGATATCCCCGAAACCGATCACGCCCATGGTCTGCCCGGCCACGGCGATGGTATCGAACTGGTCCCAGACACCGGCCTCCTGGCTGCGGATCATGCGCCGGAATCCTTTGGCGAAGAACAGAACCGCGCCAATCACGAACTCTCCCAGAATGTCGCTGAAGACGCCGCGGGCATTGGTGAGCGGCACGGGGCTTTCGGCCAGTTCCGGAAACAATTGATCGTCCAGCCCCGCCGCGCGCGAGTGCACCCAGTGGACGCGCGGCGCCATACGCCAGACCTGCTGGAGTAATTCCCGGCTGCCGTCCCAGTTCAGAATGACGTCGGCTTCGGGCGCCGCATTGGCGAACGCCTCGACACGGTTTCCTGCCGCGATGCGGGTGTTATCCGGCAGCGCATCCAGCATCGCCAGCAGTGGTTCGGCGGGATTCGCCAATACTAAGACTGTGCTATCGTCCATGAGGAGCAAGCTACCATGTTCGACCTCTCGTTGGAAGTGCTGCGCGTTGTGGAGGAAGCGGCCATCGCCTCGGCGCGCACCATGGGTATGGGCGATCCGAAGTCAGCCGACCACGCAGCCGTCGAGTGCATGCGTCGTTGTCTCGACACGATCGCGATCGACGGCACCATTGTGATCGGGGAGGGTGAGCGCGACGCGGCCCCCATGCTGTTCATCGGCGAGAAGGTGGGCTCCGCCAAGGAACAGCAAGGCGCGCTCTCGGTGGATATCGCGGTCGATCCGCTGGAGGGCACCAATCTGTGCTCGACCGGCGCCGGCGGCGCGATCACCGTGCTGGCCGCTTCCGAGCGCGGCGGGCTGCTGCACGCGCCGGATTGTTACATGCAGAAGATCGTGGTGGGGCCGGCTGCCAAGGGCGCGGTGGACCTGGATGCCCCGGTAAAGCATAATCTGAAGGCGATTGCGCGGCGGCTGCAGCGCGGCGTGGACGATCTGGTGGTGGTGGTGCTCGACCGGCCTCGCCACGAGGAACTGATCGCCGATATACGCGAAGCGGGCGCCCGCATACGGCTGATTGCCGACGGGGATTTGTCGGCCGGCATCGGAGCCGCCGTGGCAGGCACGGGGGTCCACGCAGTGATGGGGTCAGGCGGCGCGCCGGAAGGCGTCCTTACCGCCGCTGCCCTGCGCTGTCTGAACGGCGAAATTCAGGGCCGGCTGGTGGTCAAGGACGAGGCTCAGAAGGAGCGCATGGAGGCCATGGGCATCCACGATACCGGAAAGATCTATACCACCCAGGAACTGGCTCCCGGGCGGAACATCGTCTTTGCGGCGTCTGGGGTGACCGATGGCAACCTGCTGCAGGGCGTCCGGTTCTTCGGCGACGGCACGCGCACGCAGTCCATCGTTATGACTCATACGCCGGCCCGCGTGCGTTTCATCGATACCGTACACCTTGAGAACAAGCCGGACGTGAAGGTCCGCTTCCGGTAGGCAGCTCATAAACGGTCATGGGGAACTTTCCGGAAGGGTCCTTCGTAATTATCCTGGAACGGAGTCGTAATGTCTGACAATCGTCGCGTCCATCGTCAGCATGGCGGAGCCCTGGCGGCCATCATGCTCACGATTCTGATTCTGGGAACTTTGACCATCGCGGGGCTGGTGGCCACCGGTCTCTACCTGGTGCATAACGTCCGCGTGATGGAAGGGACCGGCCGCCGCGAGGCCACGGTCGAAACGCCCTTCGGCGACGTACACGTCCGGGAAAGCGCCGCGTTCGACCCGAAGCGCATGGGAGTGCCGGTATATCCCGGAGCGGTCCGCCGACGAGATAAACACAAAATTGCCAGCGTGCATCTCGACTTCGGCGACCAGCACAAGGAGTTCTCCGTGGTGGCTGCGGAATACCGCACGTATGACTCCGTGGACAAGGTCGTCGAGTTCTATCACCACGAACTTCCGCATTGGATGTTCAGCCACGAGCGGCACGGCGGAATGCAGCTGGAGCTGACCGAACGGGGCTATCGAAAGATGGTCGCCATTTACGAGGACGAGGGCGAGACGCGCATCGCGCTTGCGTCGATGGGAGAGCCTGCGTCAAACTGATCAAGTGCCCCTGCACGCCACTTGATCATGCCTGACTTCTGTACTTGCGGCGCGGAATTGCCGCCTGATGCCCGTTTCTGCCACCGTTGCGGCAAGCCGCAGCGCGAGGAAGTGATTCCGGAAACGGTCGAAAGGCGGGCGGAGATTGCGGTGGCCGCAGCGCCGGTACCGCCGAGCCGCCCCCCCCTTCCCGGCGTCGGTTTCCATAACCCAATGGCCGTGCGCATCGGATTATTAATGGCCAGCGCCGCGTCGCTGTCGAGCCCGCTCCCGGTTTGGCTGGCCGGCCTCGCGGGCCTGGTGGTGTGGTGGCTGTTCGCCGGATTCCTCTCTGTGTACATCTATCGCCGGCAGACAGGCCAGTTCCTTACCGTGGACAGCGGTTTACGCATGGGCTGGATCACCGGACTGCTGGGTTCGACGATGACAGCCGTGCTCTTCACCATCAGCATGGTCCCGCTCGCCCGGAGCGGAGGGGTCGCCTCCCTGTACGAGGAACGGTTCCGGAAGCTATCCGCCACCGATCCCAACGTGCAACAGGCTCTCAAGGTGCTCGAAAGCCCTAGTGGAGTCGCCATCTTGATCCTCATCGCACTCCTGCTTGTTTTCGCCATCGTCACGTTCTTTTGTACGGCGGGAGGGGCGCTGGGTGCGAAGTTTGGAGGACGGCACTGATGCGCTCAGGCCGGCTGTAGCGCTTTACCAGCGCCACTCCGGCGAAGATGATGCCCATCGCCGCCATCTCACGCGGCCCGAACGGCTCCCGGTAAAACAGCCAGCCCAGCGTCACGGCGACCACCGAATTGACATAAGGATAGACGGAGACAATGGCCACCGGCAGGCGGTCGAGCGCAAAGATATAAGCGCTGTAACCCACGATGGAGCCGAATACGACCAAATACAAAATAGCCGCGACACCGCGAGAGCTCCAGTGAACTGCGTGCTCGCGGAAGAGCAGCACTAGCGGCAGACAAGCGACGCCGGCGGCCAGTTGCTGCACGGCGCCAATAACGATGGGATGCGTACTGCCCGGCTGCCGCCGCTGATAGATGGAGCCGAACGACCAGCCCGCCATGGCCAGCTGCAGAATCAGGAATCCGCTCAAGAGACCGGCGTTGTCAGCATGAAATGTATGTGTATGCCAGTCCGGCGCAAACAACAGCGAGGCTCCTGACAGCCCGACCAGCATGCCGAAAATGCCGGGCAGGTGCAACGGCTCGCCGCCCGGCAGCAGCGCCTCGACGCCTACCATCCAGAACGGCGAAATGGTCAGGATCAAGCACGCGAGGCCGCTTGGAATCCACAACTCGGCGAAGACCAGGCAGCCATTTCCGATCCCCAGCACGAGAACGCCGCTGAGGCAGGCGGCGCGCAGGTCGCGCCCGCGCGGCAGGCGTTCGCCACGAATCACGATAGCCGCCAGAAGGAGCGAGCCGGAGATCAGGTAGCGCGCGCACACCAACAGCAGTGGCGGAAACGATTCGAGCGACATCCGAATGCCAAGGTATGTCGTTCCCCAGAAGAAGCAGACGGAAATAAGCGCCAGATAGGCGCTGAAATGGGGGTGACGAGACAAAACTCAGCGTAGCATGCGGGTCCGCCATTACAATGGTGGTTTGATCCTCACTCTGACCGTCAATCCCGCGATCGACCGCACCATCTCCGTGGACCGTCTGGCGTTCGAGGACCGTGCTTACATCAATTCCCGGCACGACTCGGGCGGAGGCCGCGGTATCAACGCCGCCTGCGTGATCCATTCCTTTGGCGGTAAGGCGGTGGCCATCTTTCCCAGCGGCGGGAAGAACGGGAAGCGGCTCGAAGAATTCCTGGACTCCTACGGGTATCCCACCGTCGCGGTTCCGATCCGCCATGAGATCCGCACGAACCTTACGATTACGGACAAGCAGGGTCTCACGGTCAATCTCAACGAAACCGGCCCGCAGCTCGATAAAGCGGAGGTCGACCGGCTGGAAAAGGCGGTTCAAAAGAGCCTGGATGGCGCGGCCTGGTTTATGCTCTGCGGCAGCCTGCCGCCGGGAGTGCCGTCGAATTTCTATGCGCGGCTCGTCGATATGGCGCGCCGCAAGAAAGTGAAAACGCTGCTCGACACCGACGGCGACGCGCTGAGGGAAGGCCTCGAGGCCGCGCCGACGGCAGCGTTGCCGAACCAGCAGGAAGCCGAGCGGCTGCTGACACGGCCGTTGGTGACGCGGAATCACTTTCTCGATGCGGTGGCGCGCATACGCGCGATGGGTCCGGAGATGGTGGTGCTTTCGCTCGGCAGCCGGGGCGCCCTCGGGTCGATGGAAGGCGCGCTGATCGAAGCGATTCCGCCGCGCGTGGAGGTGCTCTGCCCCATCGGCTCGGGCGACGCGTTGGCGGCCGCTTTCGCCTGGTCCATGGAACGCGACGGTAATTTCACGGACGCGGTCCATTGGGGCGTGGCCGAGGGAACGGCGTCGGCTTGCCTGCCCGGTCTGCGCATGGCGTCCCTCAAGCAGGCACAGGAAATTTACCGTCAGGTGGAAGTGCGCCGCATCGAGTAGGAACCGCCGTGGCCCAGGTCTCTTCCAGCAGCGAAAATGTGGTGCGCTCGGCGGGCGTGGTCTCGGCAGCGGTTTTTCTGAGTCGCATCAGCGGGCTGGTGCGCGAGATGGTTATGGCCCGCCTGTTTGGGGCAGGCGAGGCTTACGACGCTTTTCTGCTGGGCTTCCGTATCCCGAATCTGACGCGGGATCTGTTCGCGGAGGGCGCCCTTTCCTCCGCCTTCGTCCCGGTATTCTCGCGCTACCTCGCAACCAAAGGTAAACGCGAAGCCGCCGAGCTTTCGAGCCTGGTAGCCACGGCGCTACTGCTGGTGGTCGGAACGCTCTGCGTGCTCGGTATGATCTTCAGCCCCCAACTGGTGTGGCTGCTGGCATCGGGTTTCGCGCGGGTTCCGGGTAAGTTTCAGTTGGCGGTGACGCTGACGCGGGTGATGTTTCCGTTTCTGCTGCTGGTGGCGCTGTCGGCGCAGGCCATGGGCATTCTGAATGCCTTGAACCAATTCGGCGTTCCGGCGCTTTCCTCCACCTGCTTCAATATCGGCTCGGTGGCTTTCGGCCTTGGGTTCGGATACACCGCGGGACGCTGGATGGGCGTGAGCCTGATCATGTCCATGGCTTGGGGAGTAGTATTCGGCGGCCTGGCGCAATGGCTGTTCCAGGTACCCAGTCTGTTTCGGCACGGGATCTTCTATCGCCTGCGCGTGGACCTCGCGCATCCCGGCCTGCGCAACATCCTGAGACTGATGGGACCGGCCATCCTGGGCAATGCGGCCGTGCAGATCAACGTGCTGGTGAACACCAACTTTGCTTCGAGCATCACGGACGCCGCCGGTCACGTGATCAACGGTCCGGTGAGCTGGCTCAGCTACGCCTTCCGCTTCATGCAACTGCCGCTCGGCCTGTTTGGCGTGGCCATCGCCTCGGCTACGCTGCCCGCCATTTCCCGCAGCGCCGCGCTTGGCGAAATGGATGACTTCCGCCTGACGCTTTCGCGCTCGCTGGGCATGGTCTTCCTGTTGACCATCCCCTCGTCGGTCGGGTTGATTGTGCTGGGCCCCAGCATGATTGGCGCGGTCTACCAGTGGGGCCGTTTCCATGCGTCCGACACGTACCAGACGGCGCTGGCGCTGGCTTGTTATTCGCTTGGGCTGGCGGGTTATGCGGCGATCAAGATCCTGGCGCCGGCCTTCTATGCGCTCAACGACGCGCGGACGCCGATGCTGGTGAGCCTGGCTTCCATACTGATCAACCTGGCGGTGGCTTCGACGATGGTAAAGCTGGCGGGTCTCGGACATCTCGGCCTGGCGCTCTCGACTTCGGCAGTGGCGCTATTTGGATCGGCCGTACTGTATATTCTGATACGCAAGCGCATCGGCCGGATGCACGGCCGGGCACTAGGCGCGAGCGTGGCAAAAATTCTGGCGGCCTCGACAGCCATGGGAGTGGCCTGCTATTTCTCGAGCCGCGGCATACATCTCTGGTTGGGTGCCGGCAAGATTGCGCAGCTCACGGATCTGGCGGCATCTCTTCCGCTCGGCATGGCGGTGTACTACACGCTGTGTCGCGCCCTGCACGTAGCGGAGCTGGAGGCCGCCGGGCGAGCGCTGGCCGGGCCGCTGGCGCGCCGGCTGGGGATCACGAAACGTTGAGTTGCTGGTGACGTGCCAGAGTTGCGGCTGGGTGCGCGCACCGCCCAAGCCCCTGGCGCGCCGCGTGGCTTGGCACGACGGTTAACCGCCAGGCCCTTCGCGATCGAATCGGGCACACAGCGGACGACCTTGGCATGGGTCTTGAATGAGTTGGAGGAACTGCTGCCGGACGCCCTACGGATTTTCAGTTCCGTTGGCGCGAGCACCCCCCGGTATTCCGCGGGGATGGCTTCGGTGGCGTACGGCCTGGCCGGTTTAGCGATCGCAAGGAGATGGCCATCAACTCTGTACCCTACCAAAACGTCGTTCTCCCAATCTCGCCTTTCAAGTCACCGCTTATTCGGAGACCATATATCGACAAACCGCAGGAACTTCTGATGCCGGTATCGCCAGTAGAGCCATCGCGAGTTGCGCTCGACGAGCTGCGCGAGTGTTCTGAGCGAGAAGTACCCTTAGACAGTCGTATAACGCTAGACAGTCGTATAACGCTAGACAGTCGTATAACGCTGCCGAGGATCAGATCCGCATCGGCAGTCCGGACGGAGGGCTTGGGATCCCGATTGTGTTGGTCCAAATACTCGAGAGTGGTGATCGGGCGTGCTCGCCTACCCGTGGCCCGCGCGCTTTTCGTTATGAAACCCTGAAAGTCATGGTTACTCCATCTTGGATTGACTGAATCACGCTGGCGACGCCACGGCAACATCCGGCGCGTGTGGACGTTGCCGCGCGAACTTGTATGATGACCTAGCTTAAAGAGTCTCGAAAGAAAATAATACACTAAGCTAATTCACGAGCGGACATGGATTGCATTCCGGCGGCGGCACACTCGCTTGCGTCCCGACCGCGGCGACGAACGAGAGCGCCAAGACGGCTGCAAAAAGGGCTTTCTTCAACATAAGTGTTTTCTCCTGTGGGAACCGGCTGTTAGATGGCCCGGATATAATAACCTGTCAGCTTTAGATGCTAGTCACAAACCCATCGCGCTCAGGCTATCGGAAATAGTCAGGGTCACCACAACGCTCATAGTTCAAGTCACTATCACTGTATTGATAAGCAAGCTGAAGGCCGTTCGCAGAGGGCTGGAGGGGCTGGCGATCACGCGTGTCGTGCCGCCAAAATCCTGGCATTGTCAAATTGCGGTCATGGGTGCGACATCAGAACACGGCCGGGTACAGAGAGCTTAGTCCCGTCGGTGTTTTGCGAGACGATCAAGTACAGACTAGACACAATCCATTTCTCGGATGGCTCAGCTACTCTCACTACCGTACCTACTCTTTGCCATAACCAAGGGGGGAAGGCGTGGAACCGGGAGGCGCTTGAGACTTCGCAAGTGACTCACCGTTCGCCGGCATCGCCACGCCTAACTTTTTAGCAGTCTCGACTAGCGTCTTCCATGTTCCGTCGCCCAATGGGATCCCTTGACGCCGGCGGTCGCTCTCCGTGCGCCACTCCGGGTCTCCCGCCACCATTACTTCGTCATAGCCTTCGGCCGGTTCCGCGGACTTGACTGTATTTACCAGCTGTTCTACGCGCCGCGTGAACTGTGCCACAGGCATAAATCGCTCTATGTCTACAGCCAAAAATGTCTGGCTTGCCCGAACAGACTTTCCGTGAATGCGTATGCCGCCTATCTCCGTGCCCATGGCGCCGCCGCTTAATACGCCGCAGAGAATTTCGACAAGCATCGCCAAGCCAGTGCCTTTGTAACCGCCGAGAGGCATCGGCATGCCCTTGACCGCCGCTGCCGTACTGGTGGTGGGCACGCCATCGCGATCCGTGGCCCATCCGGCCGGGATGGTTGCGTCGCCGTTCTCCGAGGCTTTGAAAATCCGGTTCATGGCGACCGTAGTCGTAGCCATGTCCAGCAGCCAGGGGCCCGGGACGGACATGCAAATGGGGTTGGTGCCCAGGCGCGGCTGCTTGCTTTGCCAAGGAGCCACCAGCGGTGACGCATTGCACATGACGATGCCGACCGCTCCGGCTTGCGATATCTGTTGTGCCCAATAAGCGGCCGCTCCGAAATGGTTGGATTCCCGCGCCACAACCATGGAGATGCCGTGCGCCTTGGCCAGACGCACCGCGTGCCCGCAGCACACGCCGGCGACATGCTGCCCGATGCCATTCTCACCGTCATAGACCAGGCACCCGCCGGATTCTGAAACGACATGCCCGTCCGCGTCCGGGTCCATGTCGCCCCGCTCGATCTGGTCGACGTAAATCGGAAGCAACTGCACGCCATGCGAATCCACGCCGCGAAGATTCGCCGCCACCAGCCCATCGGCGATCAGGCGAGCTTTCGGCGCTTGAATCCTCGCGGCTTCCAGAAGCTGCGTGGCCCAGGAGATCAGATCTTCGGCGGCAATGACGGGCATGGCGAATCTACCAGCATATAGTAGCCGGACGTTAGAATGAACGTGTGCCGGCATTTGCATTTCAGCAAGCGCGCCAGTGTGTTTTGGATACGGTACGCGCGGCGCGCGCCACTCCGTCAGTAGAAAGCGTGGCATTGGAGGCGGCCGCCGGTCGCGTGCTCGCCGAAGCGCTGCGGGCGGACCGCGACTATCCCGCCGTAGCCCGCTCGGTGCGCGACGGGTATGCCGTCCGCGCTAT
>Ga0302326_10006804_pt1 | contig 25573 bp, 26 predicted proteins | sample Palsa_T0_3_FD_202264 | JGI IMG/M metagenome (GOLD analysis project Ga0302326, IMG submission 202264) | Peat permafrost microbial communities from Stordalen Mire near Abisko, Sweden - Palsa_T0_3 | ecosystem: Environmental > Terrestrial > Soil > Palsa > Peat permafrost | place: Sweden: Abisko... | reverse complement strand
GACTGATCATCGAAATCGTGCCGCCGCGAGATTCAGCGGTATCGGGAACGATCAACCGGGCGGAATCCTGCTCCGATGCGAATGAGGCCCCCGATAAGCCTGCTTCCCAGCGTCGCATCTGTCCGGCGTCGGCGCGGGCGATCGATCCATCGGCGTCGAGACGCCAGGTGATCGGTGTGCCGTCGACCTCAAGTTGGAGTGTCTGTTGGTCTGGTGAACGCATGGATGCGGCTCGCCACACGTCGCCGCGAAGCTGTCCGATCGCCTGATCGAGTGCGGCACTGCGCGAACCGGCGATTTCTGTCGAATGCATATAGCTCAGCGACCAGCGGGCGATTCCGATCGCCATCCCGCCGACCATCGCGAATAGGCCGACCACCATTAACATTTCCATCAGAAGATATCCGCGATGGGTTCGCATCGGCTATTTTCCCTCCGCGGCGTCTGGGGCCAGTCCGATCAGGCGAACGGCATGGCCGTTGTGCGTGGCGCTGACGCGGATCCACTTGAAGCCCGGAATCGTCTGCCCCTGTTCTACTCCGTTAACGGTCACTTGATCGGACGATTGCGGCTTCTCCAGCGGGAGCCCCTGCTGCAGCCGTCCCAGCGATTCCTCGGCCAGCCGGGTCGCGGCCCGGATATCCGCAAGTTGGCGCGAAGCGTTTTGCTCAGAATGGAGCGTCGTTGCGATCACGATCATCAGCGTGGAACAGACGCCCAACGCGATGAGCGAGTCGAAGAGCATGAAGCCGCGTCGGCTGAAAGACATTACAGACCTCCACGCATCGATGTACCCATTGAGACGATGAGCTGCGTCAGCGGAAGAAACAATCCCAGTGCAATACCGGCCACAACGACGCCCATGAAGAGCGTGACCATCGGAAGATACGCCGCCCGCAGCAACTCGCGGTACAGGACGAAGCGGTCATGGTAGTAACGAGCCACGAAGCGCAACACTTCGGGAAGATCTCCGCTCGCCCGCGCGGTGCCAAGCATTCCCACGAAAAATCGCGGCAGCCGCGCCTCGGCAGCCGCCTCGTCCGCGGAAAGCCCCCGTGACAAGCCCTGGTTCCATTTCTGCACCCGGCGGCCCATCACCAGATTCAGGTCCAGCGTCTCCACGCGATCGAGTGATTGATTCAGTGGGAATCCGCATTCGAGCGCATCGGCCACCACGCTGCAGACGTCCGCCATGGCCTGCTCGCGCAAAATTCCCCGATACCCGGGGATCGCCCAGGCGATTCGATCGCGTGCGCCGCGGAACAACTGCCTCGAGCGTCGCGGACGCATCGACTCCCGGAACCGCGTCGCCCAGACGGGCCACAGAAACAGGATCATCAGCGCCAGCGGCAGGGCGAGCCATTCCTGAACTTCAAGCATCAAGTGCGTGATCGGCGGCATCTTGAGATGGAAGTCCCTGAAGGTCCCTTCGAACTTCGGCATTACGAAGACGCCGACGATTCCGACAACTCCGTTGGCCACCAGCAGCAGCAGGGGCGGATACCAGGCTGTCATCGCCCTGTTCTCCCGGACTTGCCGGGATTCCCCCAATTCTTCGCGAATCAGGCGATCTAGCGCTTGCGGCAAACGTCCAATGTACTGGGCATATTCGATCAAGCCGGCAGTGCGCGGACGCATCGCAGGAAAGGCTCTGCTCAGTGCCGCGGGCAGGGGAGCGCCGGCTTCGAGCGACGAATTGAGAAAAGACAGTTCCTTGCGGAGTCGTCCCTTTTCGCTCCGTGCCGCGGCGGCCAGAATACGATTGAGCGGCAGGTTGAGGCGGATCGCCTGCTGCAGATATCCCAGGGCCGCGGTGACTCGCCGCCGCCGAACGCGCTCGGCGGCCATTGCAATCATTGGTACGCCCAGCACGACGGTGAGCAACGTCGGAAAACCAAGAACCACGGTTCCCACGGCGGATGCAGCAGCAGTGGAAACGCCCACGAGAATCCCGGCCATCGTCATCCAGAACAGATTGCTGACGACCGACGCGAAAACCCGCCGGGACCAACTCAGCGGAGTTGCCCGCCAGGTTGGATCGGTAGAAAGGTGTGCGGTCTGGTACGCAAGCTTGATCGGTTGCTCAGCCATGGGTCACCGAAGCCCTCCTGTGAGCGCCGTCATGGTCCGAAGCCACATGATCAGGGGCAAGAGGATCGATACCAGCGCCAGGCCGACGCTCACCGCGGTAAACATCAACAGAATCGGAGAGAGAATTTGCGGGAGAACATTGAGTCGCACCTCAGCCTGGTCTCGATACATCGCCGCCAAATTCGAGGCGGCAGCGGGAAGATCATTTTGCTCGGCGGCGAGTTGCAGTGCGGCGGGGATCAACGGCGGCATCAGACTCGGAAGCGATTCATCATCCATCGACCGCCCGGCCGAAACCGCTTCGGACAATCTACGACTCGCCTCCCGCAATGCCACCGAATCCGGCACACTTCCTGCTAATGTCAGCGCGGCTGGCAGATCCATTCCCGCGTCGACGCTTAAGTAGAGCGCATCGCACCAGCGCGCGAGAAGATTCCAGCGAAGGATCGGCCCGATCAACGGAAGCGGGTAGAGGATGGGTTGGAGCATCCGTGCGCCAGCTCTGGTCCTGCTGGCGAGGGTTGTTCCGAACACAAATAGTAGCAAACCTACCGTTAAAATGAGCATTGCCCCACTGAGATCCGTCGCGACTGTCGCAACCCAGGCCGTGGGTGATGGAGCCAGGTGGAAATCAGTCGACACCGTCGTCAGAATCGCGAACTGCGGCGACAGGTAGAACCACATGAACGACAGCACCAGCGCCAGCGAAACCATCACCATTAACGGATAGGAGGCCGCTCTCCACAAGGCGGCCCGGAGGCGCTGCATCGTCTCAAGGTGCCGCCCGAGATTCAGCAGCATCGCGGGGAGATTGTTGGAACGAACGCCCGCGTCAAGCAGCATTCCGTAGAGCGGCGGGAAAACACCTTTTCGCGCGGCGAAGGCGGTGCCGATCGGGACACCCTTCTCCAAATCCGCGGCGATCTGCTCGATGGCCCGCTGCTGGGGAACGCGCATTTCTGATGCGATCAGGCGAAGCGTGCGCTCGATCGGCAACCCCGCCGACGTGAGCTGGGCCAACTGCCGGTTGAACGCCAGAAAATCCGCTGCGCCAAACGACTTCGGCCGCGGCAGCTTCTGCAGCGACTCGAGAACGGTGTAGTGAATATGCAGCGACTGCAGCTTCGCGGCCGCGGCCGCCATGTCGGGCGCGTCGATGGTGCCGCTGAAAGTTTGTCCCGCGGCTCCCTGCGCCTGAAAGGCGAACGCAACATCCGGAAGCGGCGGCGGCGTTGGCGTGGCGTTCTGCTCCAAAATCTAATCCCCCAATACGCGGGCAACCTCTGGGGCATCGGTCACGTTTGAATCAATCAGGTTCAGGGCCGCCTGGCGAAGGCTGACAAAACCTTGCTGCCTTTGAAACAGCGACTGGAGCGTTTGCGCGTCATCACGCCGCAGAATCGCCGCCCGTGCAGGCTCGTCAAGCTGGACAAACTCGGCCACGGGGAGGCGGCCACGATAACCCCCGGGCGCGCGGCGCCGGAGAAGACGTTGCGAGACGACGCCGTACAGGGCGCTGGTGATTTGATACGGTGCGGCTCCCATCTCGATCAGCCTGGCGACGGCGCCGGCGGCGCTGGAGGCGTGAAACGTGGAGATCAGCCGATGGCCCGAAAGCGCCGCCTGGAGGGCGAGCGTTGCGGTATCGGCGTCGCGGATTTCTCCCAGCATCAGCACCTGGGGATCCTGCCGGAGGATGCTGCGCAAGGCGCGCTCGTAGGTAAGGTGTCCGAAGGGAGACACTTCAATCTGCGTCACTCCCGGCAAGTCCCGCTCGACGGGGTCTTCCAGCGCGATGATGCTCAGGCCGCCGAAATTTCGGGCAATATGCTGTAGCAGCGCGTAGATGCTGGTCGTTTTCCCGCTTCCCGCGGGGCCGGCGAAGAGCAGCATGCCGGCTTCGGCGTTGGCAAACCGCTTCAAGCCGTCGGTGACGTTCGCGGGGAGGTGCAGCTCTTCGAGAGTGGTCGGCTGAATCAACTCGGCCGGCATGCGCACCGCGGCGCGCAGGCCATGCGTGGTCGGCATCACCGCCAGTCGCAGGTCCAAATCGGCGGGAAGGGATGCGAGATCTACCGTGAGGCGGCCTTCCTGCGGAATGTCGAGCCGATAGGTGAGCAAATGTGCCAGCACCATGAGGCGCGCGACGATCGCCCGGCCGGCCACGGGCTCGTGCCGCTCGACGGTTTCCAGAAGTCCATCGATTCTCAGGCGAATCTCGTACCCATCCGCCGACGGCTCGACATGAATGTCCGATGCCCGGCGATCCGCCGCCTGCTGGAGAATTGCATCAACAATCGGGCGGGCGTCGGGATGAGCAGAGGCAGGTGAAGCGGGCGACTCGCTCCGGGGCATCGGAGGAGTTTAGCAGATAATCACGCTGACGGTGCACCCGTGCAGGACGCTGGCGTGACGGTGAAATCTTAAGAAACAGAACTCTGCTTCCACTTATACGCATGCGGCTCGAAGCGTTTGAACTTCGCCTTCTCTGCGAACTGTTCGCCGAGCGTCTTGATGTTTCGGGCGGCGGCCTCGTACTCCGGCGAGTGGATGTGAGCAAATCCGGCACAGGTAATCACGCTGCACCAGCTCGGATCGCTCGCCCAATCCTTGGGTCCCTTCTCGACCGTGCAGGGCACGCCGGACTTGATCAGAAAGTCGCGGGCTTCGTCGGCCGACTTCTCGTTGGGGTAGCTTTGAACGAGGATGTAGTTCAATCCGATGCTGCGGGCCTGGTTGGTGTCGACGCCGTTACTCGACGGCGGAGGCGAAGCGATATCGCTCGGCTGGAGCGGTGCGAGAGCTTGCGGCGAAGCTTCCGGGATGCTGCCGGCGGAAGCTCTTGGCGCTAAGTCCATCGCTCCGGGAGTCGGGGGCATTTGCCGAAGCTCGTCGGTTGAAGCGGCCGCGTACGCCGGCGACGGCCCGCCGGCAATGTGCCGGCCGACGGCATAAGCCAGCCCGATGGTAACCAGGATCGCAAACGCGGCGACAATGGCTGTCGTGTAGTGCAGGCGGAGAGTGATTTCCTGGCGATCGCGGTCGAGACTGAATTGCACCGACGACCGGCCAACCGGTCGATCGTCGCGGGAAGACGTGCTGGCCGCGGATGCCCTGGACGATGCGGATTGTGTCGAGCCCAGCGCGGGCACACTGTCGGACGACGATCCGCGGAACTTGCTCTTAAACCACCACATCGGCGTGCGCAGCGCGCCGCTGGAGCCGGACCGTTGTCCGCTGTGTATGACTTCAAATAACGCGGTGGAAGGTTTGCGAGTGGCCATCCGTGACCTCGATTTCTTTCCAGCGGCCCGGGCGATGCCGCCACGACAAAGAAGCCCCCGAAGCGATTCTCCGAATCGCCCGCCGCAAAGTACGGCGCTCGTAAGGTACGATCGTTGTTATTGCGGGTCAAGCTGGGGAACCTCGGGAGCAAGCATCCCGCTGTACCCCTCAAATCTCCCCAGATATGTTAGGATTGGAGAAACATGAGCACACTCCGCGCCACAACAGGCCTTACCATTGCGCAGTATCTCGACCGCGAGCGCGACTCACTTGAGAAACACGAGTACCGGGACGGCGAAATCCTTGCGATGTCAGGCGGCTCGGCGCGTCACAGTCTCATCACAGCCAATGTGATCGGCGAACTGCGGGATAGATTGAAAGGCAAACCCTGCCGCGTCTACGCCAGCAATCTGCGCGTTCGCATCCCGAAGTCGGTGCTTTACACGTACCCGGACGCGAGCGTGGTATGTGATGCTCCCCAGGTCGATCCGGATGATCCCCTTAGGGAAACGGTCATCAATCCCACGATCCTCTCGCCGTCCACCGAAGCCTATGACCGCGGCGAAAAGTTCAGCCGGTATCGCCAACTCGATTCGCTGAAGCAGTACATCCTGGTCTCCCAGGCCATGCCGCGCGTGGAGTTATTCCTGCGGCGTGGCGATGGCGCATGGCTGTTCACCGCGTTTGCCGGGACAGAGGCCAATGCCCAACTCCCCAGCCTCGGCATCACCCTGACCCTCGCCGAGATCTACGCCGGCGTCGATTTCTCCGAACCGGCAAATGAGTTGGGCGGCAGCGCCAAACGATAACGGGCGGCGAGCACGCGAAGTCCGCCGAGGTTGCTCAGGACACGGCAAATTGCCGATCCCCGGGCCAGGCCTGCCATCGAAAAAACGCGCAAGCGCTGGGTAGCGAACCATTTTGAGAATCCGCAGATTGTCGAGGAATGCGATGCGGCATTGAAGGTACTCGCCGCGCAGACGACCACGAAACCTTGATTGCCCAATCCCTCTGCTGCTTCGCCCCCGGCACCCCTGTACGTGGTCCACAGCGCCCGAAAAGCCAACGGATGGCAATCCGTTGGCTTTCCCGAGGAGTCGGATCGCACTGCAATTCCGTGACGTTGGCGGTAGCCGTCGGAGACTGAACCATGGCGAGAGCACACAAACACGAGAGACCACAAACTGCTTGCCTCGGGACCGCCCCCGAGTACAATCCGCCCCGCTTCGTGGCGGGTGACGATTTGGTCTCTGGCCGACGGAATTTTCCCAAAGGAATGCTGCCATGCCCTCTACCGGAAAGATCTCCCAAGTAATCGGGTCGACTTTTGACGCCGAATTCCCCGAACATGGCCTGCCAAAGATTTACAACGCCCTGACAATCGATGGCGAGTACGCCGGGACGCATATCCATCTGGTCGGGGAGGTTCAGCAGCACCTGGGCGGCGGGAAGATCCGGGCCGTGGCGCTGGGTTCCACCGATGGCTTGCGGCGCGGTATGGATTGCATCGACACCGGTCAGTCCGTGACGGTGCCGGTCGGGAAGGAAACGCTGGGGCGCGTGTTCAATCTGCTGGGCGATCCGATCGACAACCGCGGGCCGGTGAACGTGCAGCAACGCCGTCCGATCCATCGCGAGCCGCCGGAATTTGTCGATCTCACGCCCAAGGCGGAGGTTTTCGAAACCGGCATTAAGGTGATCGACCTGCTCACGCCGTTCCTGCGCGGCGGCAAGGCGGGATTGTTTGGCGGGGCGGGGCTGGGCAAGACGGTGGTCATTCAAGAGCTCATCGCCCGCATCGCACAGCAGCACGGGGGGTATTCCGTGTTTGCCGGCGTCGGGGAACGCACCCGCGAAGGGACCGATCTGTGGATCGAAATGCAGGAAGCCGAGATCGGCAAAACCGGGAAACACGTCATCGATCAGACCGTCATGGTGTTCGGCCAAATGAACGAGCCGCCGGGCGCGCGTCTGCGCGTGGCGCTCTCGGCCCTGACGATGGCGGAATATTTCCGCGACGAAACCGGCGCCGATACGCTGCTGTTCATCGACAATATTTTCCGCTTCACCCAGGCTGGCTCGGAAGTGTCGGCCCTGCTGGGGCGCATGCCCAGCGCCGTCGGCTATCAGCCAACTCTCGCAACCGAAATGGGTGAGTTGCAGGAACGCATCACCAGCACGAAGGCGGGAGCCATCACGTCCGTGCAGGCGGTTTACGTGCCGGCCGACGACCCGACCGACCCTGCGCCGGCGAATGCGTTCGCCCACCTGGACGCGTTCATCTACCTCGAACGGTCCATCGCCTCGAAGGGAATTTACCCCGCCGTCGATCCGCTGGCGTCGGCGAGCCGGGCCCTGGATCCCGGCATCGTCGGCGAGGAGCATTATCGCGTTGCCCGCAAGGTGCAGAACATGCTGCAGCGCTACCGTGATCTGCAGGACATCATCGCGATCCTCGGCGTGGACGAACTGAGCGAAGAGGACAAGCTGATCGTCAGCCGGGCCCGCAAGATCGAGCGGTTCTTCAGCCAACCGTTCATCGTTGCCGAGCAGTTCACCGGCAAGAAGGGCGTCTACACGAAAATCGGCGACACGATCAAATCATTCGACGACATCACCAGCGGAAGAGCCGACGATATCCCGGAACAGGCGTTCCTGTACGTCGGTGCTCTGGATGAGGCGCGCGAGAAGGCCAAGGCGATGTAGGGGACGGCTGGGGGTAAAGAAGGATGCAGATTCGCATTCATCCGCACGCTAGGCAGCGATTGAAGGAACGTGGCGCGACGCCTTCTGAGGCAGTCAGGACCGTGCGCAACGGCACGCGCACGCCGGCAAAGTTTGGGCGATTTGAGTTCGTCGCACGGTATCCATTTGGTAACATGTGGCTCGGTAAAGCGTACGCCACGAAGGAAGTTCATGCGATTGCGGCGCCTCGCGGCCCCAATAATTGGTTGATCATCACGGTAATCGTCAAATACTTCTAAAGCTGACCATGAAACTCACATACGATCCGACTGCGAACATTGCTTATATTCAGCTTCGCAAGAAAAAGGCGAAGGTGAAAACCATTCGCGTCAGCGACGAACTCAACGTCGATATGGCGGCCGATGGCAGCATCTACGGTATCGAATTGCTCAATGCGAACGCGCAACTATCCGCTGACCGACGCAACGCGGTCGTGGTGGAGAACGAGGCTTCGGGCGAATCATCGGAGATTGCGCTGGCGGTACCCGTATGACATATCGCGACCTGCTGAACAAGCTGCACGATCACCCCTTTCAGCCGTTCCGGGTGAGGCTGTCAAGCAACTGCACAATGGACGTGCTCGATCCGGGGACAGTCGTTGTGGGTCCGACCAGCGGATCATGCCGCTCGAAACCGTTCTAGGTGAGCACGGCTACTATGTGGTCAACCGATGGAGAACCGTCGCGCTGGCCCACATGGTCGAGTTCGTCGATATCGATCCACCGAAATCCACGAAGCGAAAGCGGGCGTCTTAGGCCTTGCGCGCCGGCGCCCGCAGGTGTGGCCGGATTTTTTGGCAACCCCGTTAGCCCCCGGCTTTGCCGGGGTTAAACCCCGGCAAAGCCGGGGGCTAACGGAAGGGGCGCAACTACGGTCGCCAAAAACTTTGGCCATACCCGCGCCCGCCTTCACGGCGCGATCATCTGGCCGGGAAGCCCCGTTTGGCTAAAATCGTCGCATGATCTATCGGATTGAGGTGCGGGAAGACTCGGTGACTGCCGGCACAAATCTATCGGCAGACGCATCCGGCGAGACAATTCGCCGCCAGATCACTGAATTCGGAGCCGATCCCGGGCCGATCCGGACACGGCGCATTTTCCTGATCGATTCTGATGCCGATGCTGATGCGCTGCGCCGTGCGGCCGCCGAACTGCTGGCAGACCCGATCGCGGAGTTGGCCGAGCTGATCACAACGCCGCCCGCAATTTCCACCGGCTCCACGATCGAGATCCACCTTAAGCCTGGCGTGATGGATCCTGTTGCCGCCTCGACCGAGATGGCCATCCGCGACATGGGAATTCACGTCACGCAGGTGCGGACCGGACGATCCTACCTTTTTGAGAACTCGATCTCTCGTGATCGGCTCGAGCAGATCGCCGCAAGGGTGCTGGCAAATGGCGTCATCGAGGCCGTTTATTTCGAGCCGTATCTTCCCGTCAGTTTTGAAACCGGTCATCTCTACCGCTTTCAGCTTCGGCACGTGGCGGTGCGGAATCTAACCAATGAGCAGCTTGCGCAGCTCAGCCGCGAGGGCCATCTGTTTCTTTCCCTGGCCGAGATGAAAGCCATTCAGTCGTATTACCGGGAGCAGAGCCGCGAGCCGACTGACGTTGAGCTCGAGACGCTGGCGCAGACCTGGAGCGAACATTGCGTTCACAAGACGCTCAAGAGCGCGGTGGATGTGGAGGTTCGTAACGCATCGGGAAAGATCGTGGAGACACGACGGTACGGAAATCTGATTAAGGAGACGATCTTTGCCAGCACGAAGAAGTTGATGGAGGAGAGGGGGAGAATAAGGCACGAAGGCACGAAGGCACGAAGGCACGAAGGGAACGGAAGCGATGGAGGGGGACCGGAAGTGCCTGGAGGGTCGCAGGCGCAGATTGCGGGCGGAGCCGGTGGCTTGCCCTTCGCGGGGACAGAAGAATTCTGTCTATCGGTATTCTCCGACAACGCCGGCGTGATTGCGTTTGATGAAACCGACGCGGTTTGTTTTAAGGTCGAGACGCACAATCATCCCAGTGCGATCGAGCCGTACGGGGGCAGCGCAACCGGCGTGGGTGGAGTCATTCGTGACATTCTTGGCACCGGCCTGGGGGCCCAGCCGGTCGCCAACACGGATGTGTTTTGCGTCGGGTCGCATGATTTTGCCAAGCCGCTGCCGCGCGGCGTGATCCACCCCAAGCGGATTCTTCAGCAGGTCGTCGCGGGCGTCCGGGATTATGGCAACCGCATGGGAATCCCCACCGTCAACGGCGCGGTCTATTTCGACGACCGCTACCTCGGGAACCCGCTGGTTTTCTGCGGCTGCGTCGGGCTCATTCCGCGCGACAAGATTTTTAAGCAGTCCCGGCCGGGCGACGCGGTGGTGCTGGTCGGCGGGCGCACCGGGCGCGACGGCATTCACGGCGCGACGTTCTCCAGCGCCGAACTCACCGACACGCATGCCGATGAATTTTCCCATGCCGTGCAGATCGGCAACGCGATCACCGAGAAGAAAGTGGCCGATGTGATCCTTGCAGCGCGCGATCGCGGGCTGTTCACCGCGATTACCGACTGCGGCGCGGGAGGCCTCTCCAGCGCGGTGGGAGAAATGGGCGAAAAGATCGGAGCTGATATCGCCCTGGAAAAGGTTCCGTTGAAATACTCGGGCCTGCAGCACGACGAAATCTGGATCAGCGAAGCGCAGGAGCGGATGGTGCTCTCCGCTCCGAAGGAAAAACTGGAAGAACTGCTGGCATTGGCCGCCGAAGAGGACGTTGAAGCGACCGTGATCGGACATTTTGGAACCGAAAGCCGCGAGTTGATCCTGCGATATCACGATGCCGAGGTCGCCCGGCTTTCGATGGATTTCCTGCACAATGGCATTCCCATGCCGGCTCGGAAAGCCGTGGTGGAAGCGTTTCACACTGCTTCCGAGGTAACGGTGTCAAAAGTCGGGGACTTGCGATCGCGCCTGCTCGCGACTCTCTCGCATCCCAACATCGCCAGCAAGCATTGGATCATCCGACAATATGATCACGAGGTGCAGGGCGGTTCCGTGATTAAGCCGCTCACGGGGCCGCTACAGATCGGCCCCTCCGACGCGGCAGTACTTCGCCCGAAGCTCGGCAGTTATCGCGGCGTCGTCCTCGGCTGCGGCCTTTCGCCGCAGATCTCCGATCCGTACGAAATGACGCTGGCGGCCATCGACGAAGCGGTGCGAAACGTCGTTGCTGTCGGTGCGGACCTGTCGCGCGTTGCGATCCTCGACAACTTCTGCTGGCCCAGCGTGGATGACGAAAAGACGATGGGCACGCTCGTCCGCGCCTGCGAAGCCTGCCGCGACGCGGCCCTCGCCTACCGTATTCCGTTCATCAGTGGGAAGGACTCCCTTCACAATCAGTTCACCAACCAGGAAACCGGCGAAGTGATCCGCATCCCGCGCACGCTGCTGATCAGCGCCATCGGCGTGATCGACGACGTGCGACGATGCATCACGATGGATCTGAAGAAGCCCGGCAACCGCATTGCGGTCGCCTCCGCCGCCAACGCCGAACTCGCCGGTCGCGTGGAACTACACCGCGCGTTATCCGATGCAATCCGTCGCGGGATGGTGGCCAGTTGTCACGACAGCAGCGACGGCGGCATCGCCACCGCCGCCGCGGAGACGTGCATCGCCTCGGGTCTGGGCATCGATATCCGCCTTGATGATGAGGCCGCGGCATTTCGGGAGGCGTGCGCTATGTACATCATCGAATTCGATCCCGCGCGCCGCCATGAGCTGACCGCCCTGCTCGGTCCACGGCTCGACGAATGCGGGAGCGTCACGTCCGAACCAGTTCTAAAGATGGCAACGCCCGAGACGACAACGGAAGTATCAATTGCAGATCTGACCCATGCGTGGCGGGGCACGCTGGATTGGTAGCCTACCCCCTCTCCCGGTACTCCGGGAGAGGGAGTGAATGCATCGCCGCATCCACGCATTGTCCGCCTGACGCCCCGACTATGGTGAGTCTCCGTTCCTGAGTAGGGGCCGCCCCTACCAGCTCCGCGTACTCTTATAGACCTTCGCCTATTCCTGATCTTGCCATACTTGCTCCCAGCGATTTGCTCTATTCTAATGCGCTCGCGGCGCATGGAGGCTTCATTGACTGGCAAAATCCCACTCTCCCGCGTCCACCAATCCGAGGCCATCGAGCGGCGCATTCTCGAAGTTGTCCGCGGCGGCAACTATATACTTGGGCCTGAGTCCAAAGCATTCGAGAAAGAGCTGGCCGCTTATTTCGGCGTAAAGTACGTCGTTCTTTCCAGCTCGTGGACTGCCGCCGTTCACCTGCTGCATCTGGCGCAAGAACTGAAAAACGGCGACGAGATTCTCGTTCCTTCGCTGACCGCTTTCCCCAGCATTGAGCCAATGATTCACGTTGGCGCCAAGCCGGTCTTCTGCGATATCGACGACACCTACACCATCTGCCCCGAAGACGCGAAGACCAAGATCACCAATCGCACAGTCGGCATTCTGCCGGTCCATCTCTACGGACGCCCGGCCAACATCGATGCGATGCAGAAGCTGGCCGCCGATCACGGGCTGTGGATGATCGAGGATTGCGCCCAGTCGCACGGCGCAAAGTGGAAGCAGCAGCGAGTCGGAAGCTACGGCCAGTACGCGGGCTTCTCGTTCTACCCCTCGAAAAATCTGACCGTGTACGGCGACGGCGGCGCGATCGCGACCGGCGACGAGGAGATCGCCCGCAAGGTGACCATGCTTCGCAACCACGGCCGCAAGGACAAATATCTCCACGAAAAGATCGGATTCAATCTCCGCTTCAACGAGATTCAGGCCGCCGTTGGCCGCGAGCAGTTGAAGGTATTGGACGATCTGAATGCCGGACGCCGCCGGGCGGCACAGTGGTATCGGCGCGAGTTGGCGGAAGTGAAAGGCGTTGTGCTTCCACCGGCGGACACTGGTGGGGTCACCGAGTCGGTGTACCACATGTTCGTCATTCGCCTCGACAGCCGAGACATCCGCGAAGGGCTGGGCAAATCGCTGCGAGAGCAGGGCATCGAAACGGGCGTTCATTACCCGGTCCCCAATCATCTGCAGCCGGCCATTACGGATCTTTATGGGCCGCCCGCGTCGCTTCCCAGGACCGAGGATTACGTCAAGCGCATTCTGAGCCTGCCGATGTTCCCATCGCTGACGGAAGCGCAAGTGAAGAGGGTGGCGGTTGCGATCAGGGCATACTTGAAGTGAAACCGCTTCCTAACGATGGAGCCTCGGTAATGTCGAAGCGGTGGAAATGTGCGGTGGTCGGCGCGGCAACTGTAGGGCAGACGCACGTTCGTGTGATCCCAAATCTTCCCAACGCCACGCTCGTCGCCGTTTGCGATCTGCATCCGGAACGGGCCAAGTCCGCGCTGGAAAGGGCACACCAACCACACATTCCCATTTATACGAACATGGCGGAGATGCTTGCCCGCGAGCAGATTGACGTGGTCCACCTGGCGACGCCGAGCGGGCTGCACCATGAAGGATGCAGGCTGGCGATGGAAAGCGGCAAACACGTCATCTGCGAGAAGCCACTGGAAATCCGCCTCGACCTGGTCGATCAGATGATCGAACTGTCCGTCAGGACGGGATTGAAACTGGCGACGATCTTTCAGAACCGCTATTCCGACGCCAACCGCGCGATCAAGAACGCCGCGGAGGAAGGCCGGTTTGGACGCATAGCATGGGCGGGATGTTTCACGCCCTGGTATCGGCCCGACGCGTATTACACTGTTGGCGGTTGGCGCGGGACCTGGAAACTCGACGGCGGCGGCGCGATCATGAATCAATCGGTGCACAACATCGATCTGCTGCAGTGGATCGCCGGGCCGGTGAAGAGCGTCAGCGCGTACGCGGCAAGCCGAATCCATCCGACGATCGAGACGGAAGACACCTGCTCGTGCTCGCTGGAGTTCCAGAGCGGCGCATTTGGGACGATTGTGGGAACCACGGCGATGTTCCCCGGACTACCCGCGCGGCTGGAGATCGGTGGGGAAAATGGAACCGCCATTCAGGAGAACGGGCTGAAATTCTTCAAGTTTCGCGATGAGCATCCCGGCGACGCCGAACTCCTGGTTCGGCTCGCGCCCACGCCCCCCGCCGACAACGGCGTGGCATCCAACGCGGCGCCGACTGGCAATGATCTGCATGCCCGCAATATCTCCGCAATCTTCTCGGCGTGGGATGAAGGTCGGGAAGCCGAAACCAACGGGCCCGAGAGCCGCAAGGCCGTGGCGATCATCCGCGCAATCTATGAATCCGTCGGCGCTGGGGGCGCCTCGGTTCGTGTGCAATAGCGGCGGAAAGGTCTGCGCGGGAAGAGACCGAGGGTGCGAGCACCCTCGACGTTGGGGAGTTTAAGGATATTCGGGGCTCCCGTCGAACAGAAGAACACCAATGGCTGAGCTGCTGGTCATCTACACCGCGATTGCCGTCTTCCGCATGCCGCTCCAGGAGCATTATTACTTCTGGAAATTAGTCGGCTTCGCCGGGCTCGGGGTCTTCCAGGCGCGATGGATCGTGCAATGGCTCTACTCGGAAAAGCACAGGGAATCGAAAGTTCCTCCGGTCTTCTGGTGGCTTTCCATCTTCGGCGCGCTTCTGGAAACCTGCTATTTTCTGCGCCAGCAGGATTCGGTTGGCATTTGCGGATATTGCATTTCAGCCGTTCCCTACACGCGCAACCTCATGCTGATCTATGGGAAGAGAGCGCGGGACAGAGCCCGCGGCAAGGATGTCGTTACTCCAGCGCCCGATGCTTCTGTTCTGCCGAGCGAGCAGACGCCGTGAGCCAAAACCATGCAACCGGTCCTCAGCATCTGCGTCCCCATTTACAATGAAGAGGAAAACATTCCCCTTCTCCACGAGGCGATCTGCAAGGTGTGCAACCCCATGCAAATTACGTTTGAACTGCTGCTCGTCGATGATGGCAGCACGGACGGCTCGTGGAGGCAGATCGAACAGGCGGTCGCCGGGGATCCGCGGGTTCGCGGGCTGAAGTTCAAGCGCAACTGCGGCGAAACCGCCGCCAGCGACGCCGGGCTGCGGGCCGCGCGCGGGAAATACGTGATGACGATGGACGGAGATCTTCAGAACGACCCCGCCGACATCCCCGCGTTCCTTGAAGCACTTGAAAAAGGAGTCGACTGCGTCTGCGGCACCCGCGTCGCAACCCGTGGCCAAGGAGACAATTTCGTTCGCGTCGCCTCCAGCCGCATCGCCAACTGGGTGCGCAACAAACTCAGCGACGAGCAAATCTCCGACGCCGGCTGCACGTACCGTGCCTTCAGACGCGAATGCGTCAGCAAGCTCAAACTCTATCGCGGCCTGCACCGCTTCATCCCCACGCTGCTGAAAATGGAAGGTTTCACCGTCACCGAAATCCCCGTCGCCAGCAACCCAAGACTCCACGGCCAGAGCAAATACGGCGTCTGGAACCGCCTCTTCAAAAGCTTACGAGACTTGTTGGCGATTCGGTGGATGAAGAGCCGGTTGCTGGGGTATGAGGTTGGGACGGAGTTGGATCGGACGCCGGAGGTGTACTCGTAGACGGGGTCACTCAATCGAGAGGGAATAGCCCGTTTTCGCCAGAATTGGGTGTACCGGCTGTCTTGGACATCAGATTAAATTGCGTGAGGCGTGAGATTGCCGACTGCGCGATTTCAACGAACACCGGGTCCTTCTCGATTCCGAGGCTTTGCATCTGGCGACTCAGCATCATACCATCCCTCTTGCTGTAAATTTACTGTTGAGGAATCCCGTGATTGATCTCGCAAACATACGTTCGTTGAGCGATTTTCAGCGGAACACCAAAGAACATCTGAAACGTCTCAAAAAGACCGGCGAGGCCGAAGTGCTCACGGTCAACGGGCAGGCTGAGTTGGTGGTGCAAAGCGCCGAGGCTTATCAACAGCTGCTTGACCTCGCCGATTTGACAGACTCCGTGGTAGTTTTGAGGAAACGAATTGCCGCTGCCGATGCCGGCGAGAAAGGAATTCCCGCCAAGACGGTTCTGGAGGAGATGAAGAAGCGCCTGCGCCTTGGAGGACTTGGGTGAAAACCTACGCAGTGGTGTTCGATCCTCACGCCCGGGAAGAGGCGATCGAGGCCGCTGAGAATATCGCCCGCTCGTCTCCAGCGGACGCAAAGAAATGGTTTTCTGGATTAGAGCAAGTCATCGATTCGCTCCGCACCATGCCGCGACGATGCAGTCAAGCCAGAGAAAGCAAGACACTCGGCTCGGATCTTCGGCATTACATCTATCATTCCCACCGGATCATCTTCCGAATCGAGGAGAAAGCCGGCATTGTTCGGGTGCTCCACGTCCGGCATGCCTCGCGCCGGACGGTCGGTGAATCGGAAGGGTGAAGCGCAGGCCCGATAAATTCATCAGGCATTGCATTCCAGACAGGGCCTTCGCATCCATCTGTCCTCACGCAATCTTCTGCTCCACCGCCGCCAACGGCACGAGATGCGATTTGAGATATTGCCCGGTGTAGCTTTCGGCGACCTGCACGATCCGCTCCGGCGGCCCTTCGGCAATGACCTGGCCGCCGCCCTGGCCGCCTTCGGGGCCCATGTCGATGATCCAGTCGGCGCATTTGATGATGTCGAGATTGTGCTCGATGATCAGAATCGTGTTGCCGAGATCGGCGAGGCGATTGAGGACGTTCAGCAGGTTGTGAATGTCGGCAAAGTGCAGGCCGGTGGTCGGCTCATCGAGAACGTAGAGTGTGTGGCCGGTGGGGTTCTTTCCCAGTTCGCTGGCCAGCTTGACGCGCTGGGCTTCGCCGCCTGAAAGTTGCGTGCTGGGCTGGCCCAGCTCGATGTATGACAGGCCGACGTCGTTGACGGCTTTGAGCATCCGGTGAATCTGCGGGAAATTCTCGAAGAAGGCGAGCGCTTCCTCAACCGTCATCTTCAGCACGTCGGCGATGCTCTTGCCGCGATAATGAATCTCCAGCGTCTCGGCGTTGTAGCGGGCGCCGTGACAGACTTCGCATTTGACGTAGACATCCGGCAGGAAGTGCATCTCGATGCACTTGGTCCCCTGCCCCTGGCAGGCTTCGCAGCGGCCGCCCTTGACGTTGAAGCTGAATCGCCCCGCTTCGTATCCGCGGATTTTCGCTTCGCGGGTCTTGGCGAAAACGCGGCGGATTTCATCGAAGACGCCGGTGTACGTCGCGGGATTGCTGCGCGGCGTGCGGCCAATCGGGCTCTGATCGATTTCGATGACTTTGTCGATTTTCGCCAGGCCATTGAGCTGCTTGTGGATCCCGGCCTTGATCTTCGATCCATACAGCTTACGGCGGATCGCGGGGATCAGCGTTTGATTCACCAGCGTTGACTTCCCAGACCCGCTGACGCCGGTGACGCAGATCAGGCCCCCCAGCGGGAACCGCGCGTCGACGTCCTTGAGATTATTCTCGCGGCACCCTTTGATTTCGATCGCCAGTTTGTCCGGATCGACCGGCCGGCGCGTGGGCGGCGTGACGATGGCATATTCGCCGGTCAGATACTTGATCGTGATGCTGTGGCGATTCTGGAAGACGTCGGGGACAGGTCCAGCACAGACGAGCGTTCCGCCGTGTGCGCCGGCTCCCGGGCCGATGTCGATAAGGTAGTCGGCGGCGCGAATGCAATCCTCGTCATGCTCGACCATGATGACGGTATTGCCGATCGCCTGCAGCCGTTTGAGCGTGCGGATGAGCCGGGCGTTGTCGCGCTGGTGCAGGCCGATGGTCGGCTCGTCGAGTACGTAGCAAACTCCCACGAGCCCGCTGCCGACTTGCGTCGCCAGGCGGATGCGCTGCGCTTCGCCGCCGCTGAGCGAGCCGGTTTTGCGGTCAAGCGTGAGATACCCGAGTCCGACATCGAACATGAATCCGAGCCGCGCGCCGATCTCGCGGACAATCGGCTCGGCAATTTTCGATCGTTCCTCACCGAGACGGAGATCCTCGAAGAACTTGCGCGCCTGCTCAACGGTCATCGTCGAGACATCGTGAATCCCGTAGCCGGGGAGAATCGCCGAGGTCTCGGCGGGTGGTTTGACGCCGGTTCCTTCCAATCGAACGGCCAGGGCCGCCTGCTTCAACCGCGTTCCGCCGCAGACGGCGCACGGCTGCTCCGACATGTATTGGTGCATCCGTGCCTTGACGAATTCGCTTTCGGTATTTTCAAATCGTCTCTGCACGTTGGGAACCACGCCTTCGAATTCCGTGCCGGTTCCAAGGTCCCCCTTGGCCGCGGTGCCGTACATCAGGATTTGCTGCACCTTGCGGGGAATGTCCTTGTACGGCATCGAATAGTCGATGCCGAAGTCCTTGCAAAACTGGCGCAGCACCCGGCTGTACCAGATGTTCATCCGCTTGCCGTTCTTCCGCCAGGCTTCGATCGCGCCGTTCTCCAGCGAGAGGCTTTCGTCGGGGACGATCATCTCCGGATCAAACTCGAACGTGGTCCCCAATCCATGGCAGGCCGGACATGCACCGTGCGGCGAGTTGAAGCTGAAGAGCCGCGGCTCGAGTTCCTGGAGCGAAACGTGCGGATGCAGCGGGCAGGCGAACTTCTCGCTGAAGACCTGATCCGTCCATGACCCATCCGGCTGGCCGATGGTTACGATCACCAATCCCTGCGCCAGTTTCAGCGCCGTCTCGATCGAGTCGGCCAATCGCGAGCGGATTTCCGCCTTCAGCACGATGCGATCGACGATCGCCTCGATATTGTGTGCGAACGTCTTCTTGAGTTGAGGCGCCGCTGCCGGCGTGGGCAGTTCGACAATCGTACCGTCCACGCGGGCGCGGACGAATCCCTGTTTGTGAATCGCGCCAAAGGTCTCCTTGTGCTCTCCCTTCTGGCCGCGAATCAGCGGCGAGAGAATCATGATCTTTGTGCCGGCGGCGTATTGCATCACCTTATCGACGATCTGCGACGGCGTCTGCCCGCTGATCGGCCGCCCGCATTCCCAGCAGTGCGGGATCCCGGCTCTGGCAAACAACACGCGGAGGTAGTCGTAAATCTCCGTCGTCGTGGCGACGGTCGAGCGCGGATTGCTGCTGGCCGACCGCTGCTCGATGGCAATCGTCGGCGGCAACCCCTCGATCTCATCCACTTCCGGCTTCTGCAACTGATCGAGAAATTGGCGGGCATAGGTGGAGAGCGACTCCATGTACTTCCGCTGCCCCTCGGCAAAGACCGTGTCAAACGCCAGCGTTGACTTGCCCGAGCCGGAGAGGCCGGTGATGACGACCAGCTGATCGCGCGGAATCTCCACGTCGATATTTTTGAGATTGTGTTCGCGGGCTCCGCGGATGCGGATAGACTTCAAACTCATGCGTTTCTCGAACGATTCCTGCAGCGATCTCACTCCGCTCCGGCGAGCGCAAGCTTCCGATCGTATGGAAGATGTACGGGCAAGGCAAAAGACCGGGGACGGGGAATTGGGGAATGGGAAAGGGGAATTGGGGATTGCAAATTGCAAATTGCAAATTGCAAATCGGGGGAGGGGATTGCCGGCCCCCTCTCCCGGTACTCCGGGAGAGGGTTGGGGTGAGGGTGATTTGGAATACCAGTGCCGTTGGTACGCGAAATCACCCTCACCCCTGCCCCCCCTGCCCTCTCCCGGAGTACCGGGAGAGGGAGTAGGTTCATCTCCTTATCTGAGTTTTCTCTGCGCAAAGAGCAGTCGCTGCGTTGATACCCGGAACTTTTTTGGTTTTGTAACAGGATGTTGCGGCTCAGTTCGCGGGTTGCTTCCCGGTCTTCCTTCGCGTTTTGCTTCGCGGCTTCGCGCCTTCGCGGCTCTTCATCCTGCGGCTTGCCCACGTTGTGTGTTTCGCTGCGTCGCGATAACTCTTCTGCTCCTTGCCGTTGTACCGAACGCATGGGCCAGTGGAGCCGACGCGGAGAAGCCGAAAGTGGCGGTGTTTCCGCTGGCGGGGGATGCATCGGACGCGGCGCGGGAGAAGGTGGGATTTTCCTTGCGGGCAAAGCTCAATCGCGACGGCACGTTCGACGCAATCGACGGGCCGACCATGTCCGACCTGGCTGGCGGACCGGTTGCACTCGACGCCAAGATCGAATCCCTCAAACAGATGGTCGGGGACGAACAGCCGGCAGTGCTGATATGGGGCGAGCTCAACGGCAAGGATGTTCTGACATTGAAAATAAAGCTGCTCGATCTTCGCCAGCCTGGTGCGGAGCCGCGCGAGATCGACAAGACCATTTCAGAGCCGACACAGCTTCGATTTGTGATCGAAAACGTTCTCGAAACAATCTCGGGGGTGAAGACATTCGCCCATCCGAGCGAAAATGGCGTCACGGACGATCCGAAGGCCGCTGCGCTCTGGGAGGGCAACCCCAATCTGCTGGGGGATGGAAATTTTGCCGAAGCGGGGAAATGGTCCGCTCTCTATCGCTCGGAAAAATATCCGGTGCAGATCAGCGACACGGTCCCGGCGATGGACAAGGTCTGTATCTACCGTCTTCCACCTGAGAAGCCGGACGAGAAGCCGCGGAATGTGCTGGCGATGCGGCTGTCCGAAGACGCGGCGGAGAGTAACGGCATGGCCTGCATCTCCGAGCCATTCAAGATCGAGCCGAAGACGCGCTATCGGATTCGGTTTCGCTATCGCAGCGACGGGCCGACGCTGCACGTCTTCTTGAAAGGCTATTTCAAGGGGACCGGGATTACCGGCCAGCCCGCGGATATTGAAGACTACCGCCGACAGGTGCCACCGAGTCCGCCAACGGACGGCAAATGGGCGACCATCATCGACGATCTGAATCCGCAGAACCCGGATCATCCGGTGGAAACGCTACGGGTGGATCTGTACGCGTATGTCGCCCATGGCGTGGTTATGTTCGATGACGTAATTGTCAAAGCCGTCGGCGAGCAGACCCGCCATGCAACCGACGATGCGCTCCGCCCCGCCAGCACGCAGCCTTGAGTTTTCGTCGCCAGCCTTCAGCAATGCTCAGAATCGGGGCATCCGGATTGCCATTCCCAAAGGGCTTGATGATCCGGAGTTCTTTTTTGATTTGGCAGTGGTAGCATTGCGAACCGGACCACCCGGACGGCTCGCGGACCCGAGGGAGCAAGCTCCCTGGGCGTGGGCTGCGGAAATGCCCCTGTGGTGAGCGTGCATCCATTGTCGATTTAGTGAATGGCGTCTTTGCGCAGCGTCGATATCGTCAACTGCTCAGGAAGTCAGAGGTCTGGCCGCAATGGCGATGTGCCATGTCTTTCGGACGATTGCCGGCGGGATAGTGACGCTTCTGCTGGGATGCGGGGGACATGGTCCCCGCACGGTCACCAATCCCGATCTGGAAGCGAAAATCCCCGCTATTGAGGACGCTGCTCGAACGCACGATCGCTCGGTCATTCCACAGCTCGTCAATGAGCTGGACAATGACGACCCCGCGGTTCGATTCTATGCCATTTGCGGACTGCAGACATTGACCGGGCGAACGATGGGATACCGATACTATGATTCCGACGACGATCGCCATGCCGCAATGCTCCGGTGGAAGCATTGGCTGAGCGAGCAGAAGCCAAAGTGAATCGATGGATCAGCCCGAGAAACATCCCGGCTCGCCTCCGCAGCCTTCGCTGCATCTGCGCGTCCTCAGCGACCCCGCTTTCCTGAAGCCGGTGCGGCATTCGGTCGAGGCCTTCTGCACTGCGCGCGGTTTCGATACGGCTTCTGTCGAAGAGATTGGGCTGGTCGTGAATGAAGCACTGGCCAACGTCACACGCCACGCGTACGGAGGCGCATCGGATAAGCCGGTGGAAGTGGACGTCGAGTTCGACGGAACCGAGCTGCTCGTGAAAGTGCGCGACTGGGGATCCGGACGAAAGCCGCCCGCCGAGCCGCGGCACGATCCGCTGACGCCGGGCGGCGTGGGAATCGTTTGCATGAAAAAACTGCTGGACGAATTCGCCTTTACACCGCTGCCGGACGGTATGCTGCTGACCATGAAGCGGTCATTGACCAACGGGAAGGCGCCATGAGCCCCTTAAAGACCGATACTGATCTCGTGCCCTCGGCCAGCAAGGACGGGGACACGGTTCTCGCATCCATCTGCGGAGAGATCGATCTGCACAACAGCCCGGAGCTGCGTCACGCGCTGCTCATTCTCCTCCAGCAAAACGCGCCCAAGAAGCTGGTGTTGAATCTGACCAAGGTCCCCTACATGGACAGCAGCGCGATTGCCGTTCTTGTCGAATCGCTGCAGAAGATGCGGAAGGTTGGCGGGAAAATCTTTCTCACCAATCTGCAGCCGCGCGTGCAGGGATTGCTGGAAATCGCCCGCCTCGGAACCATCTTCATCATCACCAAAGACGAAGCGGAGGCGTTGCTGCCGTGAACGCGATCCTCCGCCCCATCAGCGCCCTGGGCGCTCGCGCGCTGGGCTTTCTCGAATTCATTGGCGGCATGGGCTACCTGTTTCGTGACACGGCGCTGGCGGCGCCGCGCAGCTTGCTGGCCAAACGCGGCAGGCGGCTGGGGTGGCAAAACCTCTGGGCCCAAATGGTCCGCGTCGGCGTGCGCAGCGTGCCGATCGTCATCCTCGTTCTCTTCTGCATTGGTGCGATCCTGGCGTTGCAGATGGGGCCGATTCTCAGGAACTACGGCGCCCTCTCCGAGGTTGCCGACGTCATTTCCATCGCCACGTTTCGGGAGCTTGGGCCGCTGGTGAGCGCGATCGTTCTCACAGGGTTTGCCGGCGCGAGCATCGCCGCTGAGATTGGAACGATGGTTGTTTCCGAGGAAATTGAAGCCCTGGAAGCCGAGGCGATCAGCCCGATCCGCTTTCTTGTCGTGCCCCGCATGATCGCCACCACGTTCATGATGGTGTGCGTCGCCGTGATCGGCGATCTCACAGGCGTTGCCGGCGGGTTGACGGTCGGCAACCTTGTTCTGGGAATCGGAGGGCATCAGTACCTCACCCACACCTTCAACGCCATCGAGCTTCGCGACTTTGTCACGGGATTGATCAAATCCGGCGTGTTCGGAACGCTCATCAGCGGGCTTGCCTGCTACCTCGGCCTGGGAGTCACCGGCGGCGCACAGGGGGTCGGGGTGGCGACAACGCGCACGGTCGTGCTCACCATCGTCGCGCTGATCACGGTCGATCTGCTCTTCACGACCACCTTCTATTACTTCGGATGGTGAGCCATGCCCAATTCCATCGAAGTGCAGGGGGTCTCGAAGAAATTCGCCGGGCGGCTCGTGCTCGATGAAATCCGTCTCGACGTCGTCGAGGGAGAAACGCTGGTGATCCTCGGCGGCTCGGGGTCGGGGAAATCAACGCTGCTGCGCCTCATGATCGGCAACCTGCGTTGCGATGGCGGCGACATCCTCGTTCATCAGACCAAAAGCCTCGCCGCCATGTCAGCAGCCGAGCTGGACGAATATCGCAAGTCGATCGGCGTGCTCTTTCAGAGCGGGGCGCTCTTCAACTCGATGAGCGTGGCGGACAATGTCGCCCTGCCGCTCCGCGAGCACACCGATCTTCCCGAAGAGACAATCAAGATCATTGTGAAGATCAAGCTGGAGCTGGTCGGGCTCCGCGAACATGCCGACAAGATGCCGGCCATGCTTTCCGGCGGCATGAAAAAACGCGCGGGCCTGGCGCGGGCGATCTCGCTTGATCCGAAGATTCTCTTTTACGACGAGCCATCGGCCGGGCTCGACCCGGTGACCAGCGCCGAGATCGACCAGCTCATCATCGATCTGAATCGCAAGCTTGGCGTGACCAGCGTCGTTGTCACACACGAGATGGACAGCGCATTTCGCATCGCCAACCGCATGGTGCTGCTGGATCAGGGGAAGTTCGTTGCGGCCGGCACCGCGGAGGAAATGCGCAATTCGAGAGATCCGCTGGTGCACCAGTTCGTGCATGGACTGGCCGAGGGCCCGCTCACGGATCGCCGCCTTGCGGGGGGATATGTCGTGGATCTTCTGGGTGCTGAATGAATTGCGAGGTTGTCATATGAACAACGAACGAAACGCCATCAAGGCCGGCTTGTTCATCCTCATCAGCATCGCGGCGGCGGCTCTGATCGTGTTGAACCTAAAGGGGACGCTGCGCGTCGTCGACCCCAATCAAGACCGACGGGTCACCTTCAAGCTCGCCGACAACCTGAGCGGCCTGGGAAAAGGGGACGATCTGCGGCTCGGCGGGTACAAAGTCGGCGTGGTGAAGGATATCCAGGTGGTCACCGGCAACTCGCCGGGCGGCGAGCCGCACATCGTCGTGCTCTTCTCGATGCCCGCCCGCTATAAGCTTCACTCCGACTCGTTGGTGCTGGTCGACAGCAGTCTCACCGGCGTTCCCTACCTCAACATCGAACGCCTCGGCGGCGGCACGGAAGTCACTGACGTGAATGGCCAGCCAAGCACGCTGACCAGCATTATCGACATCGTGCGCGGCGCGGCCCCGGAAGTGGCGGCGCTGGTGCACGATGTGAAAACACAGACCATCCCGAAAGTCGACACGGCCGCCGACAATACCGGCCAGGCCATGGTGCAAATTCGCGACGTGCTCGGCGATACCAAACCCGACATCCGCGGCACGCTCGCCAGCCTCCACGCCAGCATGGATAGCGTCCGGGATAAGCTTCCCGCCATCCTCGACAACGTGCAGAGCGCCTTGCGGGAGATTCACGCCACCGTCGACCACGCTCAAAGCGCGCTGGCAGACCTGACCGTCTCGCTCGCCAATGCCAGGGACATCACCGCCGCCGCCCGCTCCCTCCTGATCACCAACCGGGGGAAGATCGAAGGCATTATCACCGCGCTGAAAAAAACCGGCGACAATTTGAACGGCGCCAGCGTCGAAATCCGCCAAAGCCCCTGGCGGCTCCTGTACAAGCCGGGTCCCGACGAGATGGGCAACCTGAACATCTTCGATTCGACCCGTCAGTTTGCCGACGGAGCATCGAGCCTGGACGACGCGGCAACCGCCCTGCGCGATTCACTCCAGGACAAGAACACCGACCCGGCGGCCCTTCAGAAGCTCATGAAACAGCTCGACGCCAGCTTCGCAAACTTCAAGCAAGTGGAAGACAAGCTTTGGACCGCGGTGAAGTAGGGGCGCCGCTTCGGACGCCCCCAGAACTTATAATCGCGCGGTGCAACACCTTTTAGCGGCTTCCCCGAAGGGGAGCGCGTCAGTTGACGCCCCTTGACGAACCGCACCGAAACCGCGGAAAACGCCCCCGGAACGCACTCCGCCGCGCGTCGCGGCTATTCCTCTTCGCGCGGCTAATGCCCGCGTTTCTTCCTGCCCCCTCTCCCGGTACTCCGGGAGAGGGTTGGGGTGAGGGTGATTTGGAATTCCAGTGTCGCTGGCACTCGAAATCACCCTCACCCCTGCCCTCTCCCGGAGTACCGGGAGAGGGAGTGAGTCGTTCGT